>ERZ779737.705-NODE-705-length-29985-cov-5.214467_pt1 | contig 29985 bp, 20 predicted proteins | sample MGYA00511889_ERZ779737 | MGnify/ENA primary metagenome ERZ779737 (study PRJEB29588, sample SAMEA2163575) | human gut metagenome | biome: human gut; feature: human-associated habitat; material: faeces | place: Denmark | collected 2008/2010 ... | reverse complement strand
AAGAGTGAACGTACAACCCGCGTCATCGACTTCGACCAGGAAGCTAGTATGGAACAGAAAAAACGTGAAGGATACTTCTAACAAAACTGAAAATCATGGAAGAACTAGATAAAAACAAATCGGGAAACCCAATGGAAGGTGAAGCCAGAGGGACTATGTCTATCGAAGAATTTCTTAAAAAGGACGAGCAGAAAGACTTGCTCCGTTTTCTTACAGCCGGATCGGTAGATGATGGAAAGTCTACACTTATCGGACGCCTTCTCTTTGACAGTAAGAAACTGTATGAAGATCAGTTGCAGGCTTTGGAGCGTGACAGCAAACGTGTGGGGAATGCCGGCGACCATATAGATTATGCTTTGTTGCTCGACGGTTTGAAAGCGGAGCGCGAAGAAGGCATCACCATAGACGTGGCTTATCGTTATTTCTCGACGAACCAACGCAAATTTATTATTGCCGACACTCCGGGACACGAACAATACACCCGTAACATGATTACCGGTGGTTCTACCGCCAACTTGGCAGTCATTCTGGTCGATGCCCGCACCGGTGTCATCACACAGACCCGCCGCCACACTTACCTGGTATCTCTGTTAGGTATCAAGCACGTGGTATTGGCTGTCAACAAAATGGACTTGGTTGACTACTCAAAAGAAGTATTCGACAAGATTGTAGCCGAATATACCGCTTTCATCTCCCCATTAGGAGTTCCCGACGTACAGTGCATTCCGCTTTCAGCCCTTGAAGGTGACAATGTAGTAGAAAAATCAGACCGTACTCCATGGTACGAAGGCCCAGCCTTGCTGGAATTCCTTGAAACCGTACACATCGGTAACGACCATAACCTGAACGACTTCCGCTATCCGGTACAGTATGTACTCCGTCCGAACCTCGACTTCCGCGGTTTCTGTGGTAAGGTAGCTTCCGGCGTTATCCGTAAAGGCGATGAAGTGGTAGCTCTTCCTTCTGGCAAGCGTTCTCATGTAAAAAGCATCGTGACCTACGACGGCGAACTCGACTATGCCTTCCCGCCTATGTCTGTAACCCTGACACTGGAAGACGAAATCGACGTATCCCGTGGCGAAATGCTGGTACACCCGGACAACATGCCCCTGATTGGACGTAACTTCGAAGCCATGCTCGTATGGATGGACGAAGAAAAGATGGACATGGAAAAATCTTTCTTCCTGAAACAAACCACCAATACCAGCCGTACCCGTATCGACAGCATCAAGTACAAGGTAGATATCAACACCATGGAACACCTGTCTGTAGAAAACGGACGCCTGGCCAAGGAAGATGTTCCTATGCAGCTCAACCAGATAGCCCATGTGGTACTGACTTCTTCAAAGGAGCTGTTCTTCGACCCATATACAAAGAACAAAGCTACCGGTGCCTTCATCCTGATTGACCCGATTACCAACAACACCAGTGCAGTAGGTATGATTATCAATCAGGTGGCCGACAAAGACATGCACAACCAGATGGAACTGCCTGTCCTCAATCTGCCGAAGCTGGGAATTGCTCCAGAGCACTACGAAGCCATTGAACGTGCCGTAAAAGAACTGGAACGTCAAGGTATTGCTGTGGAAATTAAAAAATAATACGCATCAAACACGGTAAGGTATGAATAAAAAATTCACAGCACTCGCAATGGCAGCACTTCTGGTTCACATGGATGCTTCAGCCTTTATTCATGCAATGGAAATTTCAGCAGAAACTTATACTTCTGCCAATGAAAGCCATCAATGGAAAGGCAAGAAAGTAGCATTCCTGGGCGACTCCATTACAGACAAGCAACGAATCGGTACTCAAAAGTGCTACTGGGAGTACTTAGCCGAGATGCTGGGAATCGAAGCTTTCTCATACGGCATCAATGGAAATCAGATGGATGGTTTGCTAAAGCAGGCACAACTGCTTCTGCAAGAACACGGACAAGAAACAGACGCCATTATTGTTTTTGCCGGCACCAACGATTTCAATGCAGGAGTTCCTATCGGTAAATGGTTTGAAGAAGTAAAACGCGATGCTCCTATGCCGAACGGGAAGAAAGCCGAAAGAACTTACCGCCAAATGAGTACAGATACAGACACATTCTGTGGACGTATAAACAGACTGATGGATTATCTGAAAACGAATTTCCCAACTCAGCAGATTATTCTGCTGACACCACTGCATCGAGGATTTGCACAATTTGGAGACAACAATGTACAACCGGAAGAAGCCTTCACCAACAGTAAAGGATTATTCGTAAATGACTATGTGCAAACAATCAAAGAAGCCGGAAATGTCTGGGCTGTACCCGTGATCGACTTAAATAGTCTAAGCGGGCTCTACCCCATGAATGACTCTCATGTGCCTTATTTTCACAATGGAGAAACAGACCGGCTTCACCCCAATGCAGAAGGTCACAAACGGATGGCCAAGACACTGATGTATCAGATGATGGCCCTTCCTTCTTCATTTAAATAAAGAATAAAAGAAATAATAAAATAAACCGTAAGAAATGGGATTACTTGAATTCAACAAACTCCCCATCAATACTTTAGTGGGAGCCGACTGGAAGACCTTCAACCAGATAACCGCCGGTCGTACCATTGATTCTGCGTATAAAGGAAAATTCCGCCTGACCAAGGCTGTATGCCGCCTGTTATCTGCACTGGCTCCTCTGCAGGACAAACGTTACGAAAAGCTGTTGGCCAACAAGCCACTGGAACACGATCCTGTATTTATCCTCGGGCACTGGCGCAGTGGAACCACGTTCATGCACAACGTATTCTCTTGCGACAAGCACTTCGGCTATAATACTACCTATCAAACAGTATTCCCGCACCTGATGATGTGGGGACAGCCTTTCTTCAAGAAGAACATGAGCTGGCTGATGCCGGACAAACGCCCGACAGACAACATGGAACTGGCTGTAGACCTTCCGCAAGAAGAAGAATTTGCCTTGGCTAACATGATGCCCTACACGTACTATAACTTCTGGTTCCTACCTAAACACATGCAGGAATATGCCGACAAGTACCTGTTGTTCGATGACATCAGCGAGGCCGAATTGAAAGTGTTTGAAGAAACCTTTACCAAACTCATCAAGATTTCTTTGTGGAACACCCACGGTACACAGTTCCTCAGCAAAAACCCACCGCATACCGGACGTGTGAAAGAGCTGGTGAAAATGTTCCCTAACGCTAAATTCATCTACCTGATGCGTAATCCGTACACCGTATTTGAATCTACACGCAGCTTCTTCACCAACACCATTCAACCGCTGAAATTGCAGGACATCAGCAACGAAGAACTGCAAGAGAACATCCTTTCGGTTTATGCCAAATTGTACCACAAGTATGAAGCCGACAAGAAGTTCATTCCGGAAGGCAACCTGGTAGAAGTCCGCTTTGAAGACTACGAAACCAATGCCTTTGATATGACGCAGGAAATTTACCAAAAACTGCAGATTCCAGGCTTTGAAGACGCTCGTGCCGACATCGAAGCTTACGTCAACAAAAAGAAAGGTTACAAGAAAAACAAATACCAATACAAACCTGAGACGGTAGAACTGGTGGAAAAGAACTGGTCGTTCGCCTTGGAGCAGTGGGGGTATAAATTGTAAGACTAAACTCAATAGAACAAAAAAGAGGCCTGTCTAACTTTTGAAGACAGCCTCTTTTTTCATTTGCGCAAAATATTTTATAGTACCAACTACTATTTTAAAAGTTACAGCTAATAAATATTACAATAACAAAATTACAATACAGCTATAACCTTAAAATATGTACTTCAGCTAATTATTACTTTACTGACTGATTAAGTACATCAATTCCTTTATTGCATAATATAGGCTAAATATTCCAATTAAAATTATAACCAAACCTACTATATTCATATAGGACCGATATTTATTTCGCTGATTTTTACTCCCAAATTTTATCCATTTTGGGAAAACCAATGACAACAATAGACCTATTAGGATAATGCATATTGACGTTATAATGTTCATAATTTAAGATTTATTTGATTCATTACACCAGTATACAATGATTCTACATTAGAATCCTTCAAAGGCTCGTATGCGCTTACAGCGTAATAATGTACGGAAGCATAGTCGTTATTTATATTTGCCATTTCGGCTGCAAGTCCAAGCTCTTCCATTATAAACTGTTTAATTTCTTCTTCATTGTATATATGTACACCATCCAAATAGCCTGTATCCTTCTTTACAAGGACGAAGTTAAAGTGTACCTTCTTGGTTTTGTTGCCTTTGTTTTCCAATACATTCTTCAATGTTACGAAGGCTGTATCAAGTTCTTCTTTGCCAGCTGAATCTTCTATCCTACCTACGTTCTTAATATACCATGACTTGAACTTACTACCAAGACTGAGGTTGTTTACATTGGACGTATACGGATCGTATAGGAATATGATACTCTGAATATCTTTGAAGAACGGCACAGTGTCATAATTCATCCCTGATTTTGTGAACAGTTCTCCTGCAACATCATTGATGTAAAGACGATATGGAACTCCAGTACGATGTACTGTGAGCTGTATGGAACGCTGGCGGCGTATTGATGTCTTTTCTACAGGCGCACTAAACTTACCGTTCTTTACTATTTCGTCTACAGCTCTTCTAACATTCAGATCTACTTCGTCTGTAAATTCTATGTTTGAGTGAGCTTTCATCATTTCTCCGATTATGTAGTATACCAGTGTACTCTTTCCTGATTCCGGCAGACCTACAAGCGTAAAATGCTTTTCTTCTCCTATCTTGGCCTTTATTATATTGCCACAATGAGGACATTTTCTAGGTAACTTGTCACGGCCATTGAAATACATGGTAGACATGTTCTCGCCTGTCTTAGGATGTTTTATATGGAACAGTCCGTACAGACCAGGACGAAGTTTTACGGGGAGAGGTTCTCCTTGTGATATGTAGATAGCAGGCTCTGACGGCTCATGGCATATAGGGCAAGGGTGCTTCATGTTATAATACATGGTAATACATTTTTCTATGAACATCACTATACCTGAGAATAACAGTGCCAGAATGGCAAATACTACGAACAGTGCTAGAGGGAACAATATTATGTATAATGCTATTTGCCAGTATTGGATGAATAAGTCGTATGTAAATGACAGCATATTTACTTCATTGAAGAATGCCAGACCAGTATTTACACAAGACTCTCCGAAAGCTTCGATGCTATCGTCATAATACCATATTATACCTCCCAGAATAGCAAGTATGGCTGCAGGTATGGCTCCGGCTATCGTAGCAAGTATTCCTATTACGCATATTATTATACCTACCCATACAAGCACGATAAGAAGTATCTTTACTATCCAGAGCAATATAAATACTACGCCTCCAACACCCAACATAGTTATTATGGATGATATTATGGAGATTGCTATCAGTTCACTTAAATATAGCACCACGAGATATGGCTGCTTGTTGAACATGAAAAGACGGACCATATTGTTTTCATCCGGTTTGCCTTTAATGTACTCCCAGTTCTCTTTCAGTGCCTTATTGGTTAAGATGAGATAGATCAGTGTTCCTAAACTCAGGAACAGAAGTACCCACTGGGTTATGGAATGCGTCTTGGCTACATTCACTGTAGAAGCTGCTGAAGTTGACTTGTCTATATAGTACGGATTGTCTATTTTGTCAAGATAATCCACCACCATATATCCTCCTCCTGAAACCTTTATCCAGTTATATCCTGAGCCTGTGTATATGGAGTCACTTTCTACATATATCAGATCGGGATAATTGGCAGAACGAATCCGTTCCCCGGTTTCTACGTTAGGCAGTGTTCTGATTTTTACGCTCTTGTTTTTCTTTACCCTATAGCGGTATGGCATGGCGGTAACATCTTCCTGCTGCATTTGTTCCGCAGAAACTGGTATGACTGTGCTGAGCAGAAGAACGCATAGTATGAATCTGGCTATCAGCAATACGTTTTTTATAGAGTTGAGTTTCATAATCTTATGATTTTTTTTGGCGCTTGAAAACTGAGAATATGGATGAGAAGAACATTTTTATTTTCTGCTTCTTAGCAAAAGATTTATATTCCTTTTCGTAATATTTCTTGAGCAGTTCTTCTTTGTGCTTGACTTTATTCACCGTCAGATAATCGTATACAAACTTGAAGTCATGATCGAAGTTCTTGTATATGCAGACTGCATAATCATAGCTCTTATTTTCCGGAATTATCTCCAGAGCCAATTTCACCATATTGCTTTCTGTAAGTCCTATGTCCTTCATGTCTTTTACAACATCAGATATTGTAAATTTCTTAACAGCATCAGGAAACAGTTTCTTGTAGTATTCTATGTATTTCATTTCTACAGTCAGCCTGTAAACTTCTGTAAAGTTGTCTTTTATCCTGTCCGTATTTTCTTCTATTACAGCTTCAAGAATATCCCATTTCAGTAGCTTGGACTTGTCGATACCTGTACTTAAAGGTTGTATATATTTCTTTATAGAGAAAATAATTTCATCCTTCTCGTATTTCTTGAAGTTCTGCTTTATAGAATTATAGATGGCATTGTATACGGATATCTCATGCAGAGACCTGACTACATCCGACTTCAAGGATTCGTTCTTTTCTATATATCCGTAAAGAGTCTTCATCATTTTAAGAGGGTCACCAGTAAGCTTTATTCTCTTGAACTGCATCAGGAATATCTTACTGAAGTCCGGATTTGATATATGTCCGGCAAAGCATTTTATAAAGTCCGTGTCTGTATCTTTGGCTTTTTCTATGGACTTTACCAAAAGTTCGTAGAATCCTTTTACTTTATCAGGGTATTCGTTTATCAGATCTATATATATACCAACCTGTGACTGAGGATCTACCTGCTGGTCTATTACGATATCACGCGTTTTCGCAGGTAATTTGATTGCAAAGATACTCTTAACAAAGTTATACTTATCTGCCAGATCGGATTTTGAGTAGAAATATTGATATAGTTCTACCCAGTAATCGTATAGTGCTTTTTCTTTGGCAAATTCCTTGTACTTTTCAAACTCTTCTTTTATGACATATTCCTTCAGATAAGTCCAACCTATTCTTTTTATGCATTCTGCAAGTGTTTCCGGACTTTGAAGCATATATTCTGTAGTATTTGGCTTATTTGAAAGTATAACTTCAGACATATCTATACCCTTGCTTCTGAGCAGGTTTACACTGTTTATCATGAAGGTATAATCTGCTGTAGACCTGCATGACATGAACAGTTTACAGAGCTGTTCTGTGAGCAGTCTACTGTCTTTAGAATTGCCGGACAAGTATGATTTAAGTACATCAATGGCTTCTTCGTTTTCTAGAAGTTCTTTTACATTAAACCTACTTTTGTCTATGCAATATGAGTAGATTATCCTGTTTGTAGCATTTGTTTTGTCCGCCACCATACCGTATGCACTTGAGAGCATCCATGATACTTGCCGGTGTACGGAATCCAGTTCATTTGCATCTATATCGTTTTTTATGATTCCTTTATAAGTGTCGCGCTCTTTCGTACTGACTGTATTTCCTGTACCCAGGTCAACAAAGATACTTTGCGTTGGGACATCATACTGATAATATTCATTAATACAAATAATCTGGAATGCTTCCTGCAGGCCTTCGTAATGATAGTTTGTGCAGAATCTGGCATTCGGAATTTCATTGTCGGGCAATAATCTCATGAAATCCGCCATCAATGTAGCTGTATTCTTCCATGGATATTTGATAATCAGTTTTTTTCCTTTCTTTCTAGATTCTATATATGCAAACAGAAGTTCTATTGCGATATCGGAGATTTTCTCCAGGGAACCAGCTGTAAAAGGCTTGTCTTCCATTGGCAATAGGGACGAACTGTCCAAAGAAAGAGCTTTCATCTCTTCATTGCCCTGGTCTGGAACAGGTGACTTTGGGATGAAATAATTTGATGATACTCCCGGATTTTCATATAACATTTCAAAAACCTCCCTTGATGGAATCTCCGGGAATATATAGCAGTCTACTACATAATTTCCAAGTCTTCCAGGGGTATTTTTAAGATAATATGTATAATCGAACCCGACGGGGATGATTCTTTCCAATATATAAAAAGAATTGCCGTCATTGGTCTTTATCAAAGAGAATGCATACCCGTTAGGGAAGTCCAATACCTTGTTTCTGTTTTCGAATAGTGCTGATGGTGAAGGGTAGACGTATGTTCCATATTTATATATGAAGAACAGTTCCTGATTGGCATTATCATATAATGCCTGCTTGTATGATTCTGGCATTCCTTCACTCATGGTTCGGAAACCGAAGCCTATTCCACCTTCAAAATTCTTTTGAGAGGAATTGTATATTACATGAAAATATTTCATAATGGCTATTAGTTTTTTAACATTATTCTGTAGGAATATCAAAACCTCCTATCTTGTTTAGTACCCACAACAAGGGATCCATAACTCTGAATGGTTTGATTTCTTGTGATAGCATACCGTCTTCGACCATCTGGCCTAATGCAGATACTCCGAAGAACTTATAGTTGTCTTTCCAGTTATTGCTGATATCGTAGGCCAACTGTCCTTCGTCCCACAATTCAGGATCTTCAAGTGCAGACTTTATTGCCAGATGTGAATCTTCTACCTGTTTCAGAGAGAATTTACCTGTCTTTATAAACGAGCTGTTTTCTGCAAATGGAGCAAGATTCATGTCTACATCGAGTTTGTTTTCACGTATAGTATCGAACTTACTCATAACGAAAGCGAATGGCTTTTTATACAGACCCTTGTTGTCTGTGGCAAAGTTGTAAAGTGCAGCAGCTGTAACGTCGAAAGGTGTGGCTACTCCATCGCTTGTGAATCCTCTGCCTTCTATCATGGATTTAATTTTCTTTATAGACAGGGTATCGAACAACACTATTACTCCCAGTGACTCTGAAAGGTATCTTGCATTTCGTGCCATATCTTCTGCAGAATTAAAACTTTCGCCTGCTGTGTCATAAAATACCAGATAAATGGCTTTATGTGATTTGTGACTTTCCAGACGCAGAATCCAAGGAATGGATCTACTGGAAACCTGTGTCTTGGGAACTATTGTACGGTTTTCAAACAGGAGCTGTTCCGCATCCTTGTACTTATTGTATGTATATTCGCTCTTGTTTCTTCCTACCTGCTGTGGAGTGACTTGCAGATTTACCTTATATCCGTATTTTCTTATTTCGTGAATAAGCGAGATGATATATGTAGTCTTGCCACTTGCAGGACCACCGATAACAGAGATGATTTCTGAACCTTTTTCTATCATCTCAGTCGGCAACCAGTTATTGCAGTGAGGACACACAAATCTCTTTGATGAGTAACCACACTTATCGCATTTTTCAGATTTTGGTGAATATCCGAATAATGACGACAATACGCCGATATTTGGAGCGAAAATATGTTTGGTTTGAACCTCACTTCCCCAATAATCGGAAAATCTTACGTTATTTTCTTTTTCACATCTGGCTTCTCCAGAGGCTGTCGTATTCATATTCTCACATTGCAGCATTACCTGATTGTTGTAAAAGCTTTGGAAGCAATACGGACAGAGTATTTTTATTTTTCCCATAATTCTTATATTTTAACACTGCATAAATTCTCATTGAATGAGTTTATTGAAATTTTGGCTTTCTCGTCAGGCCAGAAGTATACGTACAGTTCTGAGGCTTTTCCTACATTCTCCAGCGGCAAATAGTATGAACGCTCTAAAACGCCGGACAAGCCCTGTTCGAATTCTTCGATAAAGACTCCGTTTCTCTGAACTTTATTAAGGACGGTAGGTGAGATAATGAGAAGACATCCGCATGGAAGTTCTCTTCCGGACTCTATTGATATCCTGACGTTTATCTTCTTTTTCTTTTTGAAGAAGCCTCCTTCTTTGACTATTTCTGCCTCTATTCTTATATTCATATCGGAGATGAATATTTCCGGCAGAGGTTCCATAGTCAGTTCCTTAAGCTCTTTGAGCATACGTTCCAGGAGCTGCCTGTTTGTTTCTTTCTTGAAAACGTTTAGCTTTTCCTGATAGTTGATGTAATTGTTGCGATAATAGTTGGTCTTTTCTGTAAAGGCCTTTCGCATTTCGCACGCATCAATCCACTGCTGAACACTATTACTTAGTTTTGAATCTAACGTCTCTATTGATAGGATCATCTCTTTTGCCCCTTCGAACTGTTTGGCTGTATCGAACAATGCGGAATTTGATTCTTTCTGTATGAACAATTCGTTAGCCTTACGTGTGAGTATATTCAGAGACTGTTCGGACGAGAATGAGTTTGACAGCACTTCATCTGCTTTATCAAAATGACTTTGTTTCATTTCACTTTCCCACTTCAGCTTCATTTCGGAAATTTCTCTTGTAAGGGTTCTTTCCTCTGTTTCCATCTGATCACAGGTTATTGCAAAATCATCTCTAAGCAAACGTATTCTTTCAGCAGAAATGACCCAGTTGCTAATAGCTTCTATTGCCTGGTCTGTATTTCTGTTTATTGTCTCGAAGTCACTGATATTCTCTTTATAATTCTGTCCTATGAAACGATATGTATCCATAGATACCTGAACATCGAAGTCATGAAGATATCTTACCTTGTCTATACTGCTGACTATATTTATTATCTTGTCATGCAGCATCTTGTCTTCAAAGATATCTCCTATGAGAATTGTCATGAAAAGGTCGTTTTTAATGACCTCATTTTTGAATTTCTGGATACGGTTTATTATAGGAACTATGGCATTTTCCAGTACCGAAGAAAGGTATTTTCCATCTACTCTGCAAGAATATGGAGACATTTTGTCAAAGTCTGAAGAATAATAGAAGTCATCGATAGTAAAGCTTGATTCTTTCAGTAATCTATTATACCATTCTTCTGCTCTTTGCATCTGGAAGTTATATTCCTGAGAGCGGTCTCTTGATGACAGGAAAGAGTTGTTTTCATCTACCTTGTTTACTATATATTCTACTAGTTTTCTTAAGATAAAACGGTCTCCTTCATATTCAATACTAGATTTCTGGTTTGTAGGCAAGAATGAATAACCGTCAAAAACCATTGTGGATAATATCAAATTTTTTCCAGAAGACTGGAAAAACAGAATCTTGTTGCCAAATTCCGGTTTCATCCTTTTGTGGTCTGACAATACTTTCATGGTACACAGACTTTCTATACTGCTTGAAAAAGAAAGTATTTCAAAGCCTATGCTTGACAGATAGTTTATTATTATTTTTCTTACGCTACGTTTTATCGAAGAAGAGAATGTAAGGACAAGAGGTATCTGTCCGGATGTAATTCCTGTATTCTCAGAGTAGAACTTACGCAATTCCGGCAATATGCCTGAATGTTCAAGCAAATCGCAGTAGCTGACCTGAGCTATTCCGTTATTATAACTTTCTCCGTTTTCTACTTTCCCCCAGAAGTCTCCGATATATCCCGGGCGTTCAGCTTCATAAAAAAGTTTGAATGTACGTCCATAATCTAGGCCGCTCTTGTGTGGTGAATCATAGAAATACAGCCACAGCCTGGTCTCTCCGCTGTTATTATATTTAATTAAATTCCCGTCGTAGTCATCTACGACAGGAATTATATAATCAACCTCTATGAATAAATGTAAATAGGGATTCATCACTAGTTGTCTTTATTGAATACGCTAGGCAATAATATTTGATCAAGGTAATATAATGAAGCTGCGATAAATACAGGCATACGATATGAAGCCTGTGATTTGTCTGAACAGTTCTTATATTTAATGTATTCAGGGTCGTTGCTCAGAAATGAACCTACATTTGAAACTTTTGTCTTTCCTTTAACAAGATCCGAAACATCCTCTAAAATACCTATTTCATCACGTATGAATTTGGTATACAGATCAATGAACATACTGAAGTTTTCAAATACATCAGGGAATGAGAAGTTATTGACATTATCGAATAAATTGTCATCAATAATATCTTCTTCATCAAGTGCGATCTCTTCATTGTTCTTGTAATATTTGATTCCTTTCTCTCCTACGACTTCTGAATTTTCTATTACTCTGATCTTGGTCTCCTCTTCGTCATCGTTTGCATATATTCCGGCAATTTCGGAATTCATTTCTACAAGACCTTTTGCTACTTCAGATTTATTTTCCAAACTACCATTAGACATGTATAGATCGTCTTCCAAATTGTCGAATACAATCTTCATGTTGTCCATTTGTAATCCTGCTTTCAATGCTTTACGTAAGAAAGATTTTGTCTCTTCTTCATATATGTCGAACAGCCATTCGAACAAACGTCCTCCTTTTCCATAATAACGCAAGTGAATCTCTTTTACGTTTTCAAGATTCTGTTTCTTGATGGCTTTACGTATAAGCAGACCTGCATAGAATGATAAGACTCCTGTAATGTATGCCGGCAAAGTAAATACGAACGGAACATCTCTTTGGAGGTAGCCATAGAATGTCATGAAATCGTTTTTGCCTTTCAGCTGATCGAATACATTGTTAAGATAATACGGAGCTCTACTATAAATCTCTTGGTTAGGATTTATCACATCATCCATGTGAAGAACTCTTACATTGGTTCTGTTGGAGTTATGGAAATTGAACAAACTTCTTCTAAATTTGGCTGAATTGTTAATAGCCTTGAAGAAGCATCCTGCTGCAAGACGGATGGAACATTGTGATAAAAGCTTGTCTATAATTCCTTTTTCCACGTCCTTGACTCTACCCAACAAAAGAATGTCTGAAGTACTTCCACCTATATCAATTCCAAGGAAAATCTTAGATTCCGATAAAGCCTCATTTTTTGATAAAGCGTATGAACATACGGCTTCGGCTTCTGTGAATGAGTGCATTTTCCTAAGCACACAACCACTGATAGGTGTGTAGCGCAAGTCTCTATAGATATTTTTTAATTGTGAAATATCTACTCTACCCATTGCACTAGGGAATGACCATCTTAACTCTTCCGGTCTATATCCCATGGCAAACAGGTCTGCACATGCCTGAATCCATATCATCTTGATAAAAGATGTTCTTTTTCTTATTCCGTCTCTTCCACTTAGCCACTTCATATTGTAGTTAAGTACTCCGGCATTTGTATTGATGATATTCTCATCCATAGAATGAACAAGTATATTAGTCTCGTTTACAGGTACACCACCTACTATTTCTGTATCTGTATTTGACTCATCTGTGTAAAGCCTATCATGCTGGTGTAACCAGGATTTTACTTGACCGTTTTCATTGAGAGGCTTTTCATTTGATATAAAGAACAGTTCGTCCTTATTGGCTTGAGCCTTAGGAAGATTGTCGAATCCCACCAAAGCAAGACGACGATTCTCGAATGGCATAGGCGATGACTGTGAACCTGAAGGTTTGTAGTATACACAAGTGTTTGTGCTACCAAAGTCTATACCTACTGTAGCTTTTGACAAAGTATCTATATCATTGTTAAGCTCTTTTAAGCCATTGACCAGTCCGTTCGAACTATCTATATGTTTAAGAATAAGATAGCCTGCTTCAAGCTCTTTTTCATCCTGCTTAATCCTTACTGCTAAAGATTTCAGAGGAGTTTCTGTCTTGATAATCTCATAGCGATGTTTTGATGTTGACACTTGATTTACCGGATAATGAACCAAGAAGTATTTATCCAGCTCTGCCCTATTACTATTAAGTAATTCCTCAAAGTTAAAACCTGAACCGTCATCCTCGAATTCCGGTATCATGCGTATACCGACATCGTTTGTCGGGTACTCGCTGTAATAATAATAGTTTTTCCAAATTTTGGAGGAGAAATTAGGCCATATAAATACCTTGCCATTTGATTCCGGTTCGATTATGTCAAACTCTCTCGCAAGAATATCAATATCTTCATTGTTGATTTGTGCCGTGATGATGAGATTAAGTTTGTTGCCAATCTTGGTAGCCGTATATTTAACTTTCTCATTATCATTTCTGACAATTTGGTCTAAAGCCTGATTCAAAAATGAAAGGGCAAATTTACTGAATGGAATGGCAAAGTAATATGGTTCCTCTGTAGCAGAGTCATATCCTTTAAGATAATACACAGGTGCGTTCTCATAATTGCGATTAGCATCATTTACACCTTTCCATCCTATTATTATGTTACTGTCAATAAAAAGATCTGATACATTATCTATAATGACAGTATCTTCCCCTTGATTCATTGCATAGAAAGCCCCACTCTTCCAATAATATTTATATGAAGTATTTACAAGGGTAGATAATGGTCCTTTAGGACGGACACTTTCCTTTATTACAACAGGAACCTCATTTACTTCTTTTTCTTTGAGTATTAGAGATATTTCGTCTTTCCATTCTGTGATTGCATTCATCATGCATTCATTGATATATTCAATATCAGCCAGATTTTCTTCGCCACAAATTTCCTGAAGTTTTTTCAGATATTCTCTACGCTGCTTGTCGATATTTGACAAGAAAGAATATAACTTTCTGAAATCCTTTTCTTCAAGTTTGTTCCTATATTCATTAGATGTAGGATCTCCGAATTTACCGTTTTCAGTTATCCATGGTATATCTGCTCTGCTTTTAACCAATGAATAGTTTGTTGAAGCAAAGAACAGTGTATAAGGAGATGTTGCACCGACAAGGACTCTGCTTTCGTTTTTGTCTGATTCTGTTTTTTCCTTATAATATAACAACTGTATGTGTGGATAACTTTCTTTTCCGAATTCATGTTTCCATAAATTTCTATCCTCGAACAACATATCAGAATAAACCGAAATAATATCAAATTTTCCACGTCTTTCTTCAATACTTGCAGGTCTGAGTTCGATAGGATCAGTCAAGACAAAACGGTCAGATTTAAGAGCATATGCTGCTATCAATCCTCTCCATTCCTCTTTCATATATTTATAACACAGCATCAATGTACGTGTGTCGGTAGGGTCTACTTTGACATTAAGTGCATATGATGTGAGTTTTACTCTTGCCCATGGTGAGGGTACACCTGAAATCAGTGAGTTGAATTTGTCGGATGATGCATTCTGGTTACTATCAGAAGTGTCTATATCATTTATAAAAGCTTCAACTCCATCCAAATGTTTCCATACGTTGGGATTGTCCTTTACCGGTTCTTTATTTGATTTAATTAAAAGATTTATAGTCTTGTCCATAGCTTAAAAGTTTATTTATCAAAGCCATACAATTTTTTGAATGTCAGATATAATCTCTTAAGAAGATTACTTATATTTCCTTTGTCATTGGGCATAATATCCTTAAACGTGTCTTTCACTGTATCGAAGATACTGCCACCCATGCCAAGAATTCTACCTTTCAGTGCAAATGAATGGTTTTCGTCAATAAATAGTCTTTCATTAAATTTCATTTTCTTAAGAGGAGTATCAGAGAATACTTCATTATTAAAAAGTAAACCTGCAAACCCTGATTCAATTGAAGATTTAACCATCTGAGGTAACCACCCATTTTTATCATTAGTTATGTTATAGAATTTAATGAAATAGTTACGTAATGCTGTAAGTTCATCATCAGTAATGTCAGTAAATTCATTGTTTTTCATAGACAAGAAGAAATCATTACTTCCATCCAAAAGACAAGTTGCAAGTAAAATACCGGACTTTTCTATAAATTTGAATTTATCTGCAGAAGTAAAATTATCTGCTATCAGGCGGTTTGCATCATCCGGCTGGATAGTGATGTAATAAAAATTGGATCTTTTACCTTTTTCAGAAGAGAATGCTGATTCTCCACCATCGCATGTCTTGAAAAAGTCGTATGCTGCAAATGCAGCTATAAGCTCCATGTAGTCTACCGGATTTTCCTGACTTGCACCACCTGTATCTGTCTTTGCCTTTTCATTACTTATGTTCCTCATATTCTCTCTTCCCAGTATATACATACGTCTATATGTCCTGTTTACTGTCTTGTCAGAAGCATAAAAGGCCAATGCAGCCTGTGAGTTCAACGCAAATTTATCACTAGTTGCTACTATTGCATCCTGTTTCTGTATATCGAATGAGAAGTAGTTTGTCATTATGACAGAACCATAAAAATTCTTTTCTAAAACCTGAGCTTGTTCTCCAAACATGATTTCAGCTGCTTTTTGGAATGCTCTGGGAATGATAGGAATAGACGATGCTCCAGTACCTCCGAATACAGAACCAAATATAAAGACCTGATTACCGCTACTTTCGTTCAGTTCTTTTATAAAAGAACGCAATTCAGAATTGTAGTCACTACGTTTTGTCTTATAAGCTTCTTCAATTATAGCATGATACATAAGCATTGATCCCAGTTGTGTCTGAGCTCTGTATCCATGAGCTAGATCCATTGCTCTCACTTTAGAATCAAGGAAAAGATCGCATAAATCACTTTCACGATATTTCACATTCTCGCCTATCAATAATGAAGATGCACTACTGTAGTCTGAAATGGAATTAAATGTTACATTATTCTTGTCATAATCCGGAGTAAACGTTCCATAATTTATTCTTGCAGAGAACAGGGTGTCGCTGGAAACCTTATCTTTGTTAATTCTGTTATAAAATGCCAAGAGTTCCTGTAATCTCGCAAAATTTCCATTAAGACGATCTGTATCAAGAGCTAGCATTCTTACGTCATGGTTATCAAACATACCCATAGCACAAAGATGAACGAAACTCTCCAGACATCGCATACCTGTTCCACCAATACCAATGACAAATACTTTTTTGGCCATAATCGTATCTTGTTTTGCGTTTATTTATCAATCTTTTTTAGGGAATATAGATGCAAGTTTTGTATTTTTCTTCTGGGTTCTGATTATAATAAAACTTATAATTCCATAAACCGCAGCAGATACGAATCCTGCTATACCCATGTGCATCATAAATTCAGATTTAAAATGTGCTACAGCGATTTCTTGGTAGAAAACAAAGAAGTTTACAACTACTGAAACTATGAGTGAAAGTGCCAGAAAAAGCCAAAAAAATGTTCTACGTGTCTCTCCTGAGTTGTCTTTTGCGCCGGGTTTCCATGATATCATGTTTGCAACAATAATCAGGAGGAGAATAAATACTACTGCAATGATTACACTATAAATATATGCATTTACTTCTGCATCTTTTAATTGTGAGATTGTTTTAATTACTGTATTCATAATGGTTAGATATTTAAGTTATTATTTATCAGTTGTTAACCAAAGTATTAAGGTAGAGTGTATACACTATATTCTCTGAATTATTTTCAGGTAGCATTTGAGGATCTATCAAGATCTGCCTGATACTCTCATAAAGCGAAGTATTGTCTCTTCCTTGGTTGCGTGAAGAAATAGAAACCCATCTGAAGTTCTGACTCACTGTAGGATTTGAATAGAAGTTTTCTTCAGATTTCTTTACTACAAGATCTACTTTCAGCAAATTAGGACCCGTTGAACTCAATGTAGAACCGTCGAAGTCAGGATCAAGTCTTAAGACAATTTCCCCTGTTTTACTGAAAATATCTTCGTCTACCACAAAAACCTTTGAAAGCTTCTCACCTGTATAACATTTAGGTAGTTTACCGTTGGATGCTATACTGTCTCTCAGCTCAACGTATGAAGGATATATATTGTATGTTACAGCTTCGATGTTTTTTATCTTAAATGCATCAGATTCATCAGATTTTAAGTAAATGCCTTTCATTATATAATCTCCTTTAGGTAGGGGATTTCCCATAGCATCCATAGCATTAGCTTTTATATATGAGTAAATATCTCCCCAACCAGTCTGAAACTCCTCTACTTCGAAGTTTGCATTTACTACAGATTTTGCCTCATTTCTTGAAAGAGCATCATTAACTTGAGGGTAAGTTTCGTCGAAAGTTACTTTAGGAGGGACAAGTGACAGATGGAACATTTTCACATTAGGGTCTTGCGGAGCACTACGACGGAACTTTTCATTAATATTATTTTCTATACCTTTATTAGTAAATAGCATATAATATCTAAACTTATTGAATTTGCCAGATTCCACATAAGGTTCACTGTATATATAAATATCATTACCTTTTTTCATCCATGTTCTAAAAGATTCTGAAAGATATGGATTATTAAGATTATCGCCTGTTATTCCTTGAGTAAAAAACTCGCCATCTGTAATAAGTACCGCCTGTCTGTTACCATTTACTATACGGTTTACAGCAGTCTTAATATCTGCATTATTTACCTCTTTTACAGTTCTCAGTAATTGATATACCATTTGCCTGTCTTTGGTTTCTTCTTTGATTACATTTCCTTTGATAGAATAAAAAACAGGATTACAGTCCACTATTACAGGATGAACAGACTGATAGTAAGGAGATTTGATAGCTTCTGTAACGCAGGTAGAATAGTCTATATAAAGATCAATAGGATTAGTTCCACTTTCTTCTATTCCACATTTATCATTCTGAACTATTTCTTTATGAAATCTGGGGATGTATGAAAGGTCATCTACAAATTCTTCCACACTCGTACATGCCTGTAAGCATAAAAACGAGCCTAATAAAATTAAATTTTGTTTTCTTGACAGGGTGTTCATAGTTATTTATATAAAATTAAACATTCGTGTTATATAGTTCTTTTAGACTTGTTTCTTATCTTTAAAGATTTAAAGAATTTTCCCCAATTCCAATTTGGCCAAAGTTATGATTTTTATCCGTAAATGCAAAAATTTAGAAAAAGTTTTTTTATACATTTTTACGCTTTATACAAAAGCACAAACGATATTAATTACAGGATAAAAATATAAATAATCTAACTAAATAACTATTCAAAATTAATTTTATACATACCATAAGGCAGTTCATTTTAGAACTCTTTTTGTTACCCATTCTCAATCTGTTTACTTACATACGATTCGGAATCCTACGGCCGTTTTCAGATGAGCTGAATCAGGGTAAACAATATCCAGTCTATCAGCCTCTTGCTTCCATTCTATCTTATTCTTCTCTCCCAACAATTCCACAGAAGTCACCTGCTTTTGTCCTGTACCCGCATCACTTCCTAAAGAAGAGACGATTTTCAGTTTATCACCAGCCTTCATCCAGAGAACCGTCAGGGCGAAGTGGAATAGACACGCCTACCGCACCATCACGAGCCACTATTTCCAGAAGATAACGTATCACGGCATCTGAGCTATACACAAAATTCGGTCCATAGAACCAGTCACCGACCGGAGTCTCTGCAATCCAGGCCTGGTCAGTTTTGATATTCTCCGGAATTCCCGTCTCACAAGTATTGACCGTACCATTTGTCTGCTTCCTGAACTTCACGATACTAAATACATCCACCTTTCCCCGTCGATCCATCGTCTTATTATAAAAATCCGCTATTACCCATTGCATGGCATCACATTTGTATCCAGTACCTGTTCCTGAGCCACTGAAAGGTTGCTGGTCCGTACCGTCTGTATAAATGAAATCCGGATTGTATTTATCTACGGCATCCATCATTCTCAACGCCCACCATTTGGCATACCATTCGGCATACTCCAGATGGCCGCTAAAGATACCAGCCTGAGGAGGAGACCATCTTGAGTTAGCCGCCTCAGCCACCGTTTCATACTCCCTCAAATTAATCCCATAGAGATATTTAGGATCTAATCCTTCCCACCATTTACCTTTGCCGTCGGCCAGTGTCAGGTTTCCGTCGTATGGTACTCCTTTCTTATCACCTTTTGTACCACTTTGAAAAGCTGTCTGCCATCACCAGGAATACTCATGATGGAAGGTAAGGCCAAAACGGATTCCTGCCTTTCTTGCAGCTTCCTCCCATTCACCAATCAAATCACGCTTCGGACCCAAACGCGTAGAGTTCCAAGGCTGATATTTAGAATCCCACATATCAAACTGGTCATGATGCACACTGCGGGTTAAACTTCTTCGGATTCCAGTCGCGCAATACCTCCTTGTATCCCACTTCCGAGGGATGTCCATAATTTTTCAAATGATTTTCATACGTCTGTGTCCCCTCCACGTACATTTTTCGGACATACCAGTCGCCGCTTTCTCCTCCGACTGCGGTCCAAAATGTATCCAGATTCCGAATTTGGAATCCCGCAACCATTCCGGTGCAACCCGGATAATTTGTCTCAATCGACTTCCACGTGGGGGCATACGGCCCAGAAGTTATCGGCAAATCCAATTTTACCTCTTCAAAAGTCCGGATACTCCCCATCGGGACAAGGTTTTCCGCCAACGGTTTATGCACTGACGGCATCGGTCCTAACTGATAATTCACTCCATTAGTCTGTTGCTGGGAAAAGCCGTCGCACAAGCCCCCAACCACAAACAACCTAACATTATAAATTGGTTCATATCTATTCCTATTTTTATAAAATCACATAATTCCTTTTACAAATATAAATGGGAAATTAAGCGAAAAAGTAGGATAAAAATGTAAGATTATAGGAGGAAATCGATGATTTAATATAAGTAAGGTATATTCAGAATCGAAATTCTTAGAAACAAACATAACCACTCCATAAACCCGACAATCTCATAATCAAGGTTACGGTTAACTTACTTCTTCCATAACAAACTCTCCATTCTCTATTTGCAGCTGATTTCTCAAATTGATTCGATTAATTATCACTTTACGCCAATCGACCAAACTCTTTTGTCCGATTTTTTTGTACTAACTAAAAAAATATTCCACAAATCAGAAATGAAAAAAAGGAATAAGATACACCACATTTCTCATAAATCATCTAACTGAAGCATCAATCACACAATATATAAAACAAATATTACTCGACCATTAAATAACAATGATCGAGTAATACTTGTCTTAAATTGTGTAAAGCAATATTTCTATAAAAATAATAGATTCATTCTATAGCTATTATTTTTCGGCTGGAGAATCTGCTTTCAACGGCCAATACGGATTCTGATACAGAATAGACTGTTCAACTGTAACTCTATCAGAAGAAGTTAACTGGAACTGTTTAATTGGCAGAGGTTCAAGATAATGAGCCATAGACCATACAAAACCATCACGATACAAGTTACCAGATGTCATATTCATTTCAAAAGGTCTCAAATATTCACCTAAACTTACATTTGAAACAGTTGCAGAAGAAGAACCATCATCCACTAAATCTTCCGCTTCATACCAGCTCTGCATTGGAGTATTCCACAAATGGAAACCTTCCACATGATAAGGAGTGGTAATCATCTGATCCATTGCTCTCCAACGCAACAAGTCCATCCAACGCAGTCCTTCTGCCATAAGTTCACAGCGACGTTCACGACGAATATTATACAACACTTTATCCTGTAACAAAGTTCCAGCAGTATAAGCTCCCCAATCCAAAACTTCTTTATCCATTTCTGTAGCGTCAATCATGGTCGTAGGATTAACCGCAGTGCCTTCAAATCCAGCTGCTTCTCTAATAAGTTTCCAATATTCCATAATCTTACCAGAATTCAAATCTCTGGTTAACAAATATTGGGCTTCCATATAATTTAGCAAAGCTTCTGTTGCTCTAAATACAACAGCCCCTGTATAACCATTACCATTTCCACACAAATCTTTATCGAATGTACCTCCCTTTCTAATAGTATATCCAGTACTATAACCTTTTTCTGCATTCATATTCGTAATGTCTGGATAAGGTTCTACTTCTACACCATGAGTCTCTTGAGAGGTCATATTTTTAAACAAATTCTTTTGATCAGGTTCTTTCAAGAAAATATGCAATCTAGGATCTGCATTTTCTCTAATCTTGGCCAATGTTTCATCATCATAAACAAAACCAGTATGAGAAGCATAATGTGGTTTTCCATCCTTCATTACGAAAGATTCCACCATACTTCTTGTCAATCCTACTCCATTGTTTCCATGCTGAATACCGACCTCTACATTATTTACTACACCAAGTCCCTTGCTATATTCGCGCCATAACAGAACATCGGGGTAAGTAGACATATCAGTATTTCCAAACATACTGAAATAAGGATTATCCGGATCTTCTTCAGATTGCGGAACTTTCCCTGTATTCTGAGTCAAACTATTCTTATACTTTTCGGCTACAATTTCGGCACTGGCAACGGCTTCTTCCAAAAAAAACTCAATTTCTTTATCTATCGTTCCCAACGGATACTCATAAGAAGCATTATAATCTTTCGATTTACCAGGCCATCCTTCCCCATTCGGAACAAAGGCAGTACCTTTGAAATTTTCCAACCAAGAAGCTTCAAACAAAGCAACTCTAGATTTCAGCAGTTTTGCGACATCCGGAGAGATTCGATTCTTCCGAGTATCAAAATTATCGCTCATGTATTCTACCGCATACCCTAAATCTTCCAAAATAAACCGAGCGACCTCGTTTCTTGGAGAACGCTTATTCATTTCAATCAAATATTCTTCATCCAAAGGTAAATCTTCTTTAACAATAGGCAAATCCCCCCATTTCTGCAACATAGTAAAATATGCATAAGCCCTCAAAAAATACAATTCACCAATATATTGACGAATATTCTTTTCAGAACCAGTCACTTCTTTGTTATTATAATTAGTAAGAGACTGTTTCAACGAGTAATTTATATTATGAATATTCTCCCAGTTCCAGTTATCATTTTCCAATGCAACTTTCCACTGGCCTTTTGCATATTTTACATCAGGATTAAATCCGACCTGATTATCCGTACCACTATCCAAACCAAAGATTCCAAAACTCCAGTTTGTATGAGAAGGCAACACCTCAGTATAAAGTTTATTCACAGCAGCCTGAATCTGTGCCTCATCTTTATAATATTCAGTCGGAACAACTAAAGATAATGGCTCTTTATCCAAAAAATCTTCACATGAGCCAAGACTAAATGCTGCAAGAGTTATACAGCTTAAAATTATATTTCTATTCATAACAGTCAACTATTAAAATGAAACATTTAAACCACAAGATAATGTTCTAGACAAAGGATATCCAATACCTCCTACACCGCTAGAGATAGTCTCCGGATCAAACTGTTTTACCAGACTTGTTCCCGTCCACAAGTTTTCTCCTGAGAAGTAAATTCTCAAATCTTGAATACCAATCTTAGATACTACTGATTTAGGCAAAGTATATCCAATCTGCAGGTTTTTCAATCTGATATATGCGGCATTCTGCAAATAACCTGTCTGCGTCTGCAAGTTCTTATCGTTATATAAAGGACGTGGCAGATAAGCATTAATATTTGCACTCTGATATCCCTCTTTTACAGACCAAGTATTTTCATCTCTAAAGTAATCATGTACATCTGAAATACCAAAAGAGCTCCACATACCTCGGCTATTAGCTCCAAAAAGATAACCACTACCTTGCCAGAAGTCTCTCTTCATAACTCCCTGGAAGAACATTCTAATATCAAATCCTTTCCAACTGGCATATAAGTCCAAACCAAACAGGAATCTTGGGGTACTATTACCAATCAAGACCTTATCACCTGCATCATCCAATCTATCAGAACCACTGGAAATCTTACCGTCACCATTTACATCTACATACATTACATCTCCAGCACGCCAGTCAGAACCCAGTGCATCCTGACCTCCGTTCGGCAAACTTTGTAAATGTTCGTTCATCTGAGCATCTGTTCTTGCCAGCCCTTTTGTTACATATCCCCAGATTTCATTAATTTCTCGTCCTTCAATATAAGCAGCAACCAATTGACTTGGATTTTCCGGATCTTTGGTAAAAAATGATTTTGTAGGATTATTCGGATATCTTGTAATAAATGTACGGGCATCAGAAAGATTAAACTTAACTCCATAACTGAAGTCATTTCCTATCATGTCATTCCACCCGATAGAAAGCTCCCAACCTTTAGTACGCAAGTCGGTATTATTAGTTACAGGAACAGCTGTACCTAGAATAGACGGCAACTCGGGTGCATAACCAATCATATTCTTTGTATTTCTGACATAATATTCAAAACTTCCGGTTAGTCTGTTATTCAACAATCCCCAATCCAAACCGACATTATATGATTCGATTGTTTCCCATGTCAACAATGGAGAGACCAATGCTGGTACAGTTGCTGTATTGGGTCTTCTGCCATTCATCATCCATTCCCCATCTGCTGATCCAACAACCATTGTCTGATAAGTCTGATACCAGTTAGTTGTATTCTGGTTTCCAAGTGTACCGTATGAGCCTCTCAACTTTAAAGTTCCAATTACAGATGATAACGGCTCAAAGAATTCTTCTCTGGCAATATTCCACCCTAAAGAGAAAGAAGGGAATAATTTCCACTGATTCCCTTTCTGGAATCTTGAAGTTCCATCATATCTCAAATTCGCTTCAAACAGATATTTGTCATTGTAATTATAATTGAAACGTCCAAAAAAACCTGCTGTAGACCATGAATTTCTATATCCACTCACTTCTGGAGTTATCGGGTTTCCGTCATAATCCAAACCAGTAGTCAAATCTACATCCGGCTTATTAGGGAACATAATACCATCTCTTCTCAAACTATAATACTTCTGATTCAAATTCTCAGCTTGGAAACCAGCCATCACATGAAGATTATGCACATCATTGATAGAAAAGGTATAATCCGAATAGATATTTACATTAAAGTAATTCTCTTTCAGGTTAGATTCACTTACATATGAAGTCTTATCATACACATACGGATTTCCATTTACATCATGATTATACAACATCTGTCTGTCCACATGTTCATTCTGATTCTTAATCCTATAGTTCAAATCAATATGTGTTTTCCAGTTCTTTATTGGCTCTATCAAAAAGCCTAACTGATGGTAAATATTATCTGTCTGCTGAGTAGTCTCACCACCTTCTGCTATTCCCAAAGAAGGAGAAGGGGTAGAATAATAATAACCATTTGCATCATACAAGGACAAAACAGGCCATCCCATGGCATCATACAAATCATCATTAAGACCTGTTGGTCGCAAGTAATCTTCACGAGTAAAACGCATTGTGTAGTTCATTTGCAACCAATCCGTAACTTTTGAGGAGATTTTAGCTGTTCCATTGTATCTATCCAGACCATCATTCGCAAGATTCATGAATCCTCCTTGTCCTAAGTAGTTTAAACTTACATAATAGTTCAGTTTCTCACTACCTCCACTCACACTAAGATTATGTTCTTGAGAAAACGTCCAGGTTTTAAAGATAGTAGAAAACCAATCTACATCATCAATACCTTCCGCGAACCCATCCTCCCAATATCCATCACTCTTAGCAGGTGTACCATATAAAATCGTTCCGTCATCTGTAATACGGGTTCCAGGCCCATAAGGTTTAGCATTACGGAAAGCCACGATCTTATCCATACGTTCCTTAGAGAAATAAATTCCACCTCCTCCATTAGTATTAGCATCGTTCACCCAGCTACCAAAATCCACAGAATTCATTGAATGAGTCATGCGAATAGGAGTAGCCCATCTAAAGCTATTATTATAATTGAATCGTGTTTTTCCTCCAGTCGCACCAGATTTAGTAGTTACCAAAATCACACCAAAAGGAGCACGTGAACCATAAATAGAGGAAGCTGCCGCATCCTTTAACACAGATATACTCGCAATATCTTGCGGATTTAAGGAATTCAAATCACCTTCCATCCCATCAATTAAAACCAAAGGACTGCCACTTGATCCTTCACCAATCGTGGAAACGCCACGTATATTTATACTAGGAGAACTATTTAAATCACCACTAGACTGAGTAATCTGTAATCCTGGAACAATACCCTGTAATGCCTGAGAGGCATTAGTAACCGGTCTATTCCTTAATTCCTTATCATCAACCACGCTTACAGATCCTGTTAAGTTTACTTTTTTCTGTGTGCCAAATCCCACCACCACAACTTCGTCCATCATTTCAGTATCTTCCTTCAAAGTAATAGCTAGTGGTCCTGATTTTATTTGAGAAGATGCAAACTCTTGACTTTTATATCCAATATAACTAATAGATAATGTACCATTCTCTGAAAGTTCCAATGTATATTTACCATCAAAATCAGTTACTGTACCATTGGTAGTACCTTTTTCAACTACTGTTGCCCCAATAATAGGTTCACCATTCGCATCTTTCACAACTCCAGTTACTGTTTTCTTTTTTCCTGAAATCGTTTGCCGTTGATTGGTTTTCTTAACAACAATATTTTTCCCTTGAATTTCATACGACACATTTTGTCCCTTCAGTATTTGAGCCACAGCATCTTTCAACTGATTAGCATCAACAGAAACCGTACGATCTGTATCTAAATCACCTGCTATGTACACAAAAGAATACCCACTCTTGGTTTGTAATTCAGCAATTGCTTTTTTTACTGGAACATTGTTCATTTTTAACGATATACTCTGCGAGTATATGCTTAAATTAAGGCACAACAAAGCCCCGGCCATTAACATGGCTTTCTTCCTGTAATTCATAAACTTAAGATTTTAAGATTAAAAACTTCTAATAAAAAGCGTTTTACAAGGAATGTTTTATTACTTTTACCGCACTCCTTAGAAAACATCTTAAAAAACAACGAGTTAAAAAAGGTCTAAGGTATTGCCGGAAGAACTTCCCCCTCTTCCGGTTTTTATGTTCTCTCACCCCATACTCAATTAGGTATCCACATTCTGCATAACTTTAAGGTTTTAGTGTGTTTAACAAATCAGTTAATATAAGGTTATTTCTTTATTTCCTTGTTTATAACGTACTTTTCCTGTTTTTCCCAACGCTTGTAATATTTCATTTATACCTTGTTCATCGCGACTAAAACTTCCATAAAAGCGCAAATTCCGAAGAGAATCTGTAGCAAAGGTGATATGTACATCGTAACTTCTTTCCAAAATCTTCACCACTTCTGGTAATGGCATTTCATCAAAAAATAATCTACCGGAGGTCCACCCTAAGCTGTTTTTCACTTTTGTTGATTCCTTCTTCATGCACCCTTCCGCCTTATCCAGCGTAACTTGTTCATTCGGAAGCAGAATCATCTCTGCTTCTGCCCGCAGACGATTATCTAACGCCACTTTTCCTTCCAGCAAAGACACTACTGCTTCTTCATCGTTCGGATAGTCGCGAAAATTAAACTTGGTACCTAATACCCTGACCGACAAGGAAGGAGTCTGTACATGAAAAGGAAGTTTCTCATTACGCTCTACCTCGAAATATCCTTCTCCACTTAATTCCACCTCACGGTTGTCTACTCCAAAATCCTGCGGATAGACCAGACGGGAACCGGCATTCAGCACTACCAATGTACCATCGGGCAAACGGAGGCGTGTCTGTGCACCGAGAGGAGCTTCTACTTCTACCTGGGTCAACGCATTTTGCAGGTTGCTTTCTCCCTGACGATAAGAGAAGAAGGAAATAAGGCCCACCACCAACACTGCGGCCGCATATTTATAGATTGTTTTCCAATCTATGCCTTTCTTGGATTGCTTCTGAGCCGTACTTGCAGCCACCCGTTTCCGGAAGGTTTCAAAAGCGCGATCGGCATCGTAGCGCGTACGTTCTTCCTCCTGTACGGCAGAAAACCAGATTTCCTGCTGCCGCATGAAATAACGTCGGTTTTCTTCAGAACTGGCAATCCATGCGTCCAGTTCTTCGCGTGCTTCCTTGCTCAGACCTTTACTCAGAAAAGCGGCAATCAGTTCGTCGATATGTGAATTTCTTTCTTCCATTTTCAGGGTTTCTATAGGTGAGACGAAATTTTCGCCTGAGCGGGTAGGCGAAAAACGTAATTTTTTTATTTGAAAGTCGAAAAAAATAAAATCAGGATAATCAGGTACTTCCCGAGTTCTGAATGAAGAGATGATAATGCACTCTTTATGTGATACTTAACTGTATTAACAGAAATATTCAGCTCTGTAGCGATTTCTTCGTATTTCTTCCCTTCGAAACGACTTTTGATAAAAACTTTCCGGCAAACTTCCGGCAAATTCCGGATGGCATGATGAATTTCTTCTTCCAGTTCATGTTCCAGCAAACTTCCCAGAGGATAATCGTCAGAGAGCAGATAACGCATTTCTCCTTCTTCAGGTATAGAAGAAAAAGCCACTTCCGTACGTTCTTTCTTGGAGGACAGGTAATCCATGCAATGATTCCGCACGGCACGCACTAAGTAACTGCGTAAGGAAACTTGAATGTCGAGTGTCTCATGTACTTCCCACAGATGAAAAACGACATCTCCTACCAGCGTTTCGGCCAGAAAATCATCTCCCACATATTCACGCGCTATATGACACAACAAGGCATAATGATGACGATAGAGGTACTTATAAGCCTCTTCATTTCCTCGTTTCAGTTGCTCTATGATAATTCGTTCCGTAATTTCCATCTGTGTGTTGTAGCGTAAATTCAATTTATTCAAACATTTTTCGATAATAGGCGGCTTTATCTGTTATTTGTTTCCATTGTTCTATCCCATTGATGGGGGAAAAATGTACCCGCTCATAAAACGCGATTTCCTCCTGAAACGGACGGAAATCATTTTGCATTAGTGAAAGATTCAGTGCTTTTTCGATTCGGGCAAAACCATACATCAGAGAATCTTGTGCTACCTGCTGAATTTTTATTGTATAGGCAGAATCGGCTCGCAAAAAATCTCTTCGGGCAGTAAGCGTATCTCCCTTATAATCTTCGAGTACAGCTTTCAGGTGAAGCAATTCGGACGACATGGAATCGCTCATACATCTATCCATTTCACGCAACAAGTCCAATACTTCCTGCAGGCGCCAACTCTGCAACAAATAGCGATATTTCAACAGATAAGTCTGCTTGTCAGGATGCAAAGCAATCGCACTGTCCAGTTTTTGACGTATAAGTGAGTCATGGATGCATACTTGCGGATGCGACTTGTCAATTGGCCGATTCCAAAACAAAGAATCACTTTGCATCAAGCTGTCAGCCTCCAGCACAAGTGCATGCACAACCTTTTGTATATCAGACGCATCATCTGATTTCTCATGCATACATGCAGAAACGATTCCAGCCAGACAACCAGCCATTAAAAAGAGTTTTGCATCCATAGTTCGAAGATTGGTTTTGCGCAAAGTTAATTTTTTTCATTTATACCAAACATAAAAATGCAAAAGAATCTAAACAAAAACAGAAATCTCCCTACGAAAAAAGTCATTCGCTAGTAACAAATTCTCTGTTTCACACTGTGGGATACAAAAACCACAGTGTGGGATATATATTTCACAGTGTGGGATACAAATCCCGCACTGTGAAACAGAGAATATAACAAGACAAAATGGAGTATTCACAGAAGCATCTGAAAACTATATCTGGTGAGATTCAGGTTATTTCTTCAGACTTCTTTTTACTACTGCAGGTACGCCGGCTGCCAAAGAATCATCAGGAATATCTTTGGTTACGACACTACCTGCTGCAATGATACAGCGATTGCCAATGGTCACTCCCGGACATACTACCACATTTCCGCCCAACCAGCAGTCCTCACCTATCGTAATGGGATAGGCAGTTTCCTTTTCTTCACGGCGCTCCACATAATCCATGGGATGCTGAGGAGTATAGAACTGACAATGGGGACCTATCAGAGTATGTTTCCCGATACGGATATAGCCTCCGTCGAGCATGATACAGTCATAGTTCATAAACACATTTTCCCCTAAAATGATACCTGTACCATGGTCACAATGGAAAGGCGGACAGATGGTAGTGCTTTGCGGAATACCGGGAATCAGTTCTTCTATCACCTGACGGTAGTCTTCATCGTAGATGGTCATGGAACGCAAGCGGGCACAGACTTTCTTGGCGTGTACCAGACTGGCATGTATTTCAGTGTCAGAAAAATAATAGAGCTCCTGACTGCGCATTTTTTCATATTCTGTTTTCATAGGCTTTAATACTAAAATTACCAGATTCAAAGGTAGAAGGATTTTTGTTTATCTGCAACGAGATTTGATACTCATTAATTTTACTACATATTGGTAAATCGAGTAAGAGGTAAACATTAATCATAGGTGTTTATCTCCTATTTTCATGTTTACCGACCTCTCACACCACCGT
>ERZ779737.702-NODE-702-length-30049-cov-4.885044_pt1 | contig 30049 bp, 23 predicted proteins | sample MGYA00511889_ERZ779737 | MGnify/ENA primary metagenome ERZ779737 (study PRJEB29588, sample SAMEA2163575) | human gut metagenome | biome: human gut; feature: human-associated habitat; material: faeces | place: Denmark | collected 2008/2010 ... | reverse complement strand
AACGCTTGCCACCTACGTATTACCGCGGCTGCTGGCACGTAGTTAGCCGTGGCTTATTCATCAGGTACCGTCACTTACTTCGTCCCTGATAAAAGAAGTTTACAATCCGAAGACCTTCTTCCTTCACGCGGCGTTGCTGGGTCAGGCTTTCGCCCATTGCCCAATATTCCCCACTGCTGCCTCCCGTAGGAGTCTGGACCGTCTCTCAGTTCCAATGTGACCGGTCAACCTCTCAGTCCGGCTACCCATCGCTGACTTGGTGGGCCGTTACCCCGCCAACTATCTAATGGGACGCGAGTCCATCCTTATGCGATAAATCTTTGGCAGCAATACGATGCCGTATCGCTGCGTTATGCGGTATTAGCGTCTGTTTCCGGACGTTATTCCACTCATAAGGGCAGGTTACTCACGCGTTACTCACCCGTCCGCCACTGACTTTGTCCCCGAAGGGGCATCGTCCGTTCGACTTGCATGTGTTAGGCGCGCCGCCAGCGTTCATCCTGAGCCAGGATCAAACTCTCTAAATCATTGTATCTAAAGCATTTGTCCCTAAAAAAGAAACAAACGCCCCAAATCATAATTCAGAGCTTTGCTTTTCGCTAGCTTCTTACTAATTTACTCGTTAAGAGTATCTCCATCTCCCGCTCCCGCTAACCTCCGCAGGCTACCGATCATCGCGTTCCGATGAAGTCTTTTTTCTCAAATTCTTGACTGACTTTCCTCGCACTTTGTGCTTTGTACTTATCTTCGTTGTTCAATTTTCAATGACCTCGCAGCCGCTCTCGCGGACAGCTTTCATATTATACCTCATCCCTCCCACTTTGTCAATACCTTTTCTCAACTTTTTTTAGCTTTTTTTCGAGTTTTACACGATTTATTTTTTTGTTAATTACCATATATAATCATTCGAGGCATTGTTGAGGGCAAAAGTGCCCGTGGTGGTTTGAAAATTCCTATTGATTTTTTTTGCAAGGCGCGATATAATTATATCGTATAAGGTCGGTATGCACCTTCAGCAAGCCATAAAAAGCAATAAATGTAAAAAGGTATGGTGTTAGAACGATGAAAAAAAGAATTCTGACTGTAAGCAGCGCCAACATGGATTTTGTTATGAAAGTCGCGCGCGTGCCGGAAGCGGGTCAGACTCTGCTTGACGACGGGAGTTTTCGCTTTGTCCCAGGAGGTAAGGGAGCGAACGCCGCGGTCGCAATACAGCGTCTGGGCGGCGACTCGGTCTTCTGCACCCGTCTCGGCAACGACCGCAACGGCGACGAGCTGCGGCGCATATACGCACGCGAGGGCGTGGACTGCCGCTTTATAGTCACCGACCCCGAGCGCGCGACGGGCCTTGCCTCGATAATGGTAGAGCCCTCCGGCCAGAACCGGATAATAGTTTTTCCCGGCGCAAATGCCGCGATATGCAGCGATGACGTTGAGAGCGCCATGCTCTGCCGCCCGGATGCGCTATTCATGCAGCTTGAGATCGCTGCCGATGCCATCATATACGCCGCGCGCTATGCGGCGGAGCGGAATATTCCTATATTTATAGATGCGGGACCTGCGCTGCCCGATTTTCCGTTTGCAAAGCTGCCGCGCCTTGAGGTCTTCTCCCCCAACGAGACAGAGACCGAGGCGTACACCGGGATCGTCCCCTCATCGCCCGAAGCCTGCCTGCGTGCGGCGACCGCACTCTCGCGCATGGTGGACGCTCACTACTATGTCATAAAGCTCGGCGGACGCGGAGCCTACATATACGACGGCAAATATTATTTCTGCCTGCCCGCATTTGACGTAAAGGCAGTCGATACCACCGCCGCAGGCGATGCATTCACATCGGCTCTTACGCTTGAATACCTCCGCTGCGGCGACATCGAACGCGCCGGAAGATACGCCAACCTCGTCGGCGCCATGACCGTGGGACGCGCGGGCGCGCTGCCCTCGCTGCCGACGGAAGCGGAACTCAAAAAGTTTGTAAAGACATACGGAATAAAGATCTGAGGCGGTCTGCTGCCTCTTCGGAGGGATCCGAAAACAACTTATATATTTAATGTAGACTTTCCGCTCATGCGGATGATCTTCTCACCATATCATCAAAAAAACACGGAGGACTAAGATATTGAAGCACATCCTGATCCTTATGACCGACCAGCTTCGCCCCGATGCGCTCGGCGCATACGGCAATCCCTATGTCCAGACTCCCGCGCTTGATGCCATTGCGGCGGAATCGGTGATCTTTGACCGCGCCGTGACACCATCTCCGGTCTGCGTGCCCGCGCGCCTCTCGCTGCTCTCGGGGCAGTATGCCAACCGTCACGGCAACAGCAACAACAACCCCGGGCTCTCATACAGCGGGCGCGGCTTTTACTCGATGCTGACCGAAGCGGGCTTTGACTCCTGCTGCGTCGGCAAGATGCACCACGTGTGGGACCGATACGGCTCACTCGGCTTTTCGCGCCGCGACACGCAGGAGGAGATGTCTCACCCGAAGGACGACTACACGAAATATATTGAAGAAAATTATCCCTACGTTTTCGACTACAACGGTCAGCGCAGCGAGATGTACTACGTACCGCAGGTATCGCAGCTCCCCGCCGAAGCGCACCCGACGCAGTGGATAGGCGACCGCACGGTCGAGTTCATTGAAAACTGCGACCCGGAAAAGCCGGTCTTTCTCATGTCCTCGTTCATACACCCGCACCCGCCGTTCTGCCCGCCCGCGCCGTGGAACAAGCTCTACCGCTCGGACGAGTTGCCCGCTCCATTTGTACCGGACGACACCCGCGAGCTCAAGCCGCTGCTGCACAAAACCTTTGACGCGGACCGCCTCGGCATATCCGACCTCGACGCGTTGAAGCTTAAAAACTTCTATTACGCCTGCGTTTCGTTCGTTGACTACCAGATCTCCCGCATAACCGACGCGCTGCGCCGCCGCGGTATGTATGACGACACGGCGATCCTCTTTATATCGGATCACGGCGAATGCCTCGGCGACTATCGCAATATGGGCAAGCGCACCATGCTCTCGTCGGCGTCGGCGATCCCGTTCATGCTGCGCGTTCCCGGAATGCCCGCCGGCAGGCGCTCTGATCCGGTTTCTCTCGTCGATGTTGCGCCTACGCTCCTCTCGCTCGCAGGCGTTCACTACGACCCCGCCGAGTTTGACGGCATCGACCTGTTCACCGGAAAGCATGATATAGTCTATTCGCAGTACAACTGCCATGAAAAGGGCGTTTACATGGCTGCGGGCGAGACCGACAAACTGATATGGCACGGCCCGCGGCGTCAGTACTACTATTTTGAGAGCTCACCCGAGACGCACGACCTCTACCCCTCGCTTTGCGACAGCGCGCGTGTGCGTTTTCTTAAGGAGAAGCTCGACGCATACGTCGCAGCCGACACCGGCAAGCCCGACGCGCCCGTTTCCGGTGAATCCTCCGGCTGGCGCCCGCCCTTCGGCGTATCGCGTATGGACCACACCGCAAGGCGTGCGGAGGAAGCAGCGCGCATCCCGGAGGGATACCGCATAGACCTGCGCCGCCCGAGCGACAAGGAAATATTCTGATGATCCCGGCGGCTGCCTCCCGAAAAACGGAAAATTTCCGTTTTTTGACGGCAGCCGCCCGATTTTTGACCGTATAAGTCAAAATTCAAATAGTTTGGCGGATAAATATTGCCCAAATGTCGCTGCACCTATTGAATTTATCAGAAAAAATTGATATAATATTAAATGAAGAAAAAGCCGATCCGGGCATACGGATGAGCAAAGGAATTCTGAACCGATGATGTACGATCTACAAAAGGCAAGCATTTGGAAGAGGGCATCAGCATTTTTGTTTGATGTTATCCTGCTCTCCGTGGCAGCGGTCGGCTTTGCTTTTATTATTTCGGCTGTGACCGGATATGACGGTTACACGAAAGAGCTTGACGGCATTTATGCCGCAGCCGAGGAAAAGTACGGTGTAAAACTGAATATGACCGAGGATGAGTACCGTGCTCTCGACGAAGCGGAAAGAGAAAGCTACGATGCCGCGGCAAAGGAACTGAATGAGGACAAGGAAGCGGCGAGAATATACGGCACTGTCGTAAATCTTACCGTTATTATTATCTCATTCGGTTTTTTGCTGTCATACATGCTGCTTGAATTTGCCGTTCCTCTTATCATAGGAAACGGACAGACTCTCGGCAAAAAGATATTCGGCATATGCCTTGTGCGCACCGACTGCGTGAGGATAACTCCCGTCATGCTGCTGATACGCACTCTGCTCGGTAAATACACCATAGAGACCATGGTGCCCGCGCTCATCATCCTGATGATATTCTTCGGAATGACGGGCATCGTCGGCACCGCGGTGCTGGGGCTTCTTCTTCTGACCGAGATCATTCTCATTGCGGCGACGCCTGCACACACGCCTATACATGACCTGCTTGCGGGCACGGCGGCGGCGGATATGGCGAGCCAGAAGATATTCCGCGACAGAGACGAGCTGATAGACTGCCGCAAAAAACTCGCGGCGGAGGAAGCCGCAAAAAGCGAATATTAATATCCACAAGATACAAAAACGGCGTGAAAACGGAGCATTCCGAATACCATATTTCACGCCCGCCTGTATGTAATGGCATAAATGAAAGGTAAGGCGGACAATGAAAATCGTTTTGCAGAATGTAACGAAGATCTTCCCGAGCCGGAACAAAAAGACGAACGAACAGGTCGTTGCGGTCAATGACTTCTCGATAGAAGTGCCGGACGGCAAGCTTATAGGTCTTCTCGGCCCCTCCGGATGCGGAAAGAGCACAACTCTTTACATGATCTCCGGGCTTCAGACCCCGACGCAGGGAAAGATATTTTTCGGCGACGACGATGTGACTAAGCTTTCTCCCGAAAACCGCGGCGTCGGACTGGTCTTTCAGAACTACGCGCTCTACCCGCATCTGACGGTGCAGCAGAACATCCTCTTCCCCCTCCAGAATCTCAAGGGAGCCGACAAGCTGACAAAAGACGAAATGCTTGCGCGCACACTTGAGGCGGCAAAGCTCGTTCAGATAGACGAGCTGCTCGACCGCAAGCCGAACGAGCTTTCCGGCGGTCAGCAGCAGCGTGTCGCCATTGCGCGCGCGCTGGTCAAAATGCCCCGCGTGCTTCTGCTCGACGAGCCGCTCTCGAACCTCGATGCGCGCCTGAGACTTCAGACACGCGAGGAGATACGCCGCATACAGCGCGAAACAAAGATAACCACCGTTTTTGTAACGCACGACCAGGAGGAGGCAATGAGCATCTCCGACATGATCGTGGTCATGAAGAAGGGTGTGGTGCAGCAGGTCGGCGAGCCGCAGAAGGTGTATGACGACCCCGTGAACCTCTTTGTCGCAAAGTTCCTCGGCACGCCTCCCATCAACGTTTTCACCGGCAGAGTCGAAGGCGAAAAGCTTATGATCGGCGACGAGGCGGTGCTTGACGTAAAGGGCGCTCCCGACGGCGAGGTTTACGCCGCCGTGCGTCCCGAGGGCTTTATACTCGACGAGAACGGCCCTCTCACCTGCAAGCTTTCGGGCGTTGAGGTCATGGGACGCGACGTCAGCATAGTATCGCGCCACAAAGCCTCGGTAAATCCGATCATACGCGCCATAATCGGGTCGGACAACAAGGTCGATACCGCATCGGCGACGGTGAGGTTCTCCCTCAAGCCCCATAAGACCTTCATCTTCGGAAAGGACTCTGAAGAAAGGATCCGTTTCGGAGAATAAAGTCATGGAAAAGAAAAATCAGCTCAAGGCGTGGCTTTATCTGTCCCCCGCGATAGTGCTTTTGCTGGTGTTTACGGTCTGGCCGATAATAAACACCGTGAGAATGGCGTTTCTCGAAGGATACAGCGGACTTGAGGCTATCGGCGGCGGATCGTTCAGCTTCGGCGTCGGCAACTTCGTCAAGGTCGTGCAGTATCAGCGCTTTCTCTCCTGCCTTAAAAACACCATATTGCTCTGCGTATGGACAGTTCCCCTCTCCACACTGCTCGCACTGCTCATCGCCGTCGGTCTCAACTCGATAAAGCGGTTCCAGAAGATACTTCAGACCATCTTCTTTCTGCCCTATGTGACGAACTCCATCGCCATCGGCATGGTATTTGCCGCGATGTTCAATATCGTCGGCAGCTTTTTCGGCACCGAGAATGAGATAATCATCACCGCGGGCATCATCAACAACGTGATAGAATTCTTCGGCGGCAGCCCCGTCAACTGGATAAACACCGGTTCGTCGTATGCGGCAAACATGACGGTCATGATAATATACATAGTCTGGAATGCGCTGCCCTTCAAGATCCTCGTGCTTCTCGGCGGTCTTCAAAGCATCAACCGCCAGTATTATGACGCCGCGCGCATCGACGGCACCTCGCGCCGCCGCATATTCGCACGCATCACCGTTCCGCTGCTCTCCCCCATGCTCGCCTATGTCATTATCACGGGCTTTATCGGCGGATTCAAGGAATACACCAGCATAGTCGGTATATTCGGCGAAAAGATGGGTCCCCCCGACGATGCGGGAAGGCTCAACACGATGGTGGGCTTCATTTACGACGCTCTTTCATCCAACAAGCAGGGACGCGCCAGCGCCGCGGCACTGATCCTGTTCGCAATAATTCTTGCCGTCACGCTCGTAAACCTGTGGGTGAGCAAGAAGAAAGTCCATTATTGAGAGGTGCAACATGGCTGATAAAAATACGGTTATAATGCACGAAAGAGATCTGCAGAAGACCTCGGTAAAGCAGAGGATAGGAAAGACCGCCGTTCTTGTGGGTACATACCTGTTTCTCGCCGTTGTCGCGCTGTGCGTTCTCTTCCCCTTCTACTGGATGATAAACTCATCTCTCAAATCCCTTACCGAGTACCGCGAGCCGGTGCCGACGTTTTGGCCCCGCAAGGTCATGTTCGGCAACTACGCCGAGGCATTCACCACCGCCAACCTCGGCAGGCTCTTTCTCAACACCGCATATGTCGGCATAGTTTCGACAATTCTGTCGCTCATCATCACCGTGCTTTCGGCATTCGCCTTCGCACGCCTTGAATTCAAGGGCAAAAACCTTATGTTCTCGGCAATGCTGGCGACGATGATGATACCCGGCGAGCTGTTTACGATAACGAACTACGAGACCGTGACCGCATTCGGCTGGCGCAACACATATACGGTGCTGATAGTTCCCTTCCTCGTCAGCATATTCTACATCTATCTTCTGAGGCAGAACTTCCTTCAGATACCGAACGAGCTTTACCTCGCCGCGAAGGTAGACGGCACGAGCGACCTCAAATATCTGTGGAAGGTCATGATCCCGCTGTCGCTGCCGACACTGATATCGATCACCATCCTCAAGATGATGGGCGCGTGGAACTCCTACATCTGGCCGCGACTCGTCGCAAACGACGAAGCTCACCGGCTGATAACGAACGGTCTGCGCAACGCCTTCAAGGACGCGAGCGACCAGACGAACTACCCCGTCCAGATGGCGGCTGTCGCGCTCGTGTCGCTCCCACTCTTCCTTGTGTTCCTGTTCCTGCGCAAATACATCATGCAGGGCGTGAGCAGAAGCGGGATAAAGGGGTAACCGGCGGGGAATTTCGTATAGTACAGATTTTTAAGTTGGTTTACCCCGCCCCGCTAAGCCGCAAAGCGGCTTAGCCTGAAAAGGCGGAAGGCGTAACAGTTTCTCCGTAGGGGAGGGGCTTGCCCCTCCCGTGATTGAGATCTGTACTGACTCTGCCCCTCCCGTACAAAAGGCACTGCAATTTATCTCCGATTTACAAGCTTTAACTCATTTCACTCATCAGGTATTACGGCCGATGTCGGTCTGTATACATACAAAACATTCATTTTCAGGAGGAAAAACAGTCAAATGAAAAGAATTCAGGCGTTATTGATGGCACTGCTCATGCTCGTATCGGTAGCTGCACTGTCATCATGCGGCAACAAGAAGGCAATTCCCAACTTTGACATTCCGGAAGGCGGCTATGACGGAAGCGAAGTCACCATCACCTTCTACCACACGATGGGCTCGAACCTCTCGGATGTCCTCAATCTCTACATCGAGGAGTTCAACAAGCTCTATCCCAACATCCACATCCAGCACGAGCAGGTCGGCTCGTATGACGATGTGAGAGACCAGATCGGTACCGAGCTTTCCACTCACTCCGAACCCAACATTGCATACTGCTACCCCGATCACGTTGCAATGTATAACCTCACAGGCGCCGTTGCCACACTTGACAACCTCATCGACAGCAAGCTGAGCGTTACCCGCGCAGACGGCTCGACCGAGATCCTCGGCCTCACCGAAGAGCAGAAAAGCGACTTCATCGAAGCCTACTACAACGAAGGCCGTCAGTTCGGCGACGGTCTGATGTACACCATGCCCTTCTCAAAATCCACCGAGGTCCTTTACTACAACAAGACCTTCTTTGACGCAAACAACCTCACTCTCCCCAAAACATGGGATGAGCTCAAGGATCTCTGCGCGAAGATCAAGCAGATCGACCCCGATTCCATTCCTCTCGGCTATGACAGCGAGGGCAACTGGTTCATCACCATGTGCGAGCAGTACGGCTCACCCTACACCAGCGCAAAGGGCGACAACTACCTCTTCAACAACGAAAAGAACCGCGAATTCGTCAAGGAGTTCAGAGACTGGTATCAGAACGGTTATATAACCACCCAGACTCTTCTCGGCTCCTACACCTCCAGCCTCTTCACCTCAACGAACGGAACGAGAAGCTATATGTCGATAGGCTCCTCCGCCGGTGCGACTCACCAGCGTCCCGCTGCCGACACCGAGGGCAACTATCCCTTTGAGGTCGGTATCGCCACCATCCCGCAGGTGAACGCCGACAAGCCGAAGGTCATCTCCCAGGGACCGAGCGTCTGCATCTTCAAGAAGGACAATCCCCAGGAAGTTCTCGCCTCCTGGCTCTTCATCAAGTACCTCACCACGAACGTTTCCTTCCAGGCTGAGTTCTCTATGGCATCCGGTTACGTTCCCGTTCTGAAGTCTGTTGCAGAGAACCCCGAGTATGCGAAGTTCATCGCCAACGCCGACGGCGGCAAGTACATCTCCGCCCTCAGTGCAAAGGTCTGCCTTGAGCAGGAAAGCGCATACTACACCTCTCCCGCATTCAACGGCTCCTCCAAGGCCCGCAGCCAGGTCGGCACGCTGCTTACCAAGTGCCTCACCATCGACAAGGACGCCGACGTTGACGCCGAGATAAAGAAGGCGTTTGAGGACGCCATAGCAGAGTGCGAATATTGATCCGCATCCCCTGCAAGGACAAAATGACACAGTAATGAAAAAAATATACCGCGTGCTCGCGGCAATCGCCGCTCTCTCGGTCCTCGTTTCCCTTCTTTCCGCCTGCGGAAAGAAGGGGGACGGGGGTGACGGCACCTCCGGCTCCGGCACACCCGCCGAGACCCATGACTATGCCGTTGCCGTGATGCCCGACGCGTCGGGCTCCACACTGAAGCAGGAGGTCACGGTAAAGACCTATATCGACGGCGACACAACACATTTCAATGTTCCCGAAAGCATAGCGGCGGGCGGAGTGCTGAAGGCAAGGTATCTTGCGGTCAACACGCCCGAATCGACCGGAAAGATAGAGGAATACGGCAAGGCGGCGTCACGCTTCACAAAGGAAAAGCTCTCCGGGGCTTCTTCGATTATGATCGAATCGGACGACGGAAGCTGGAACCTCGACTCGACCGGCGGACGCTATCTCGTGTGGGTCTGGTACCGTCCCGAGGGCAGCGACACATACCGCAACCTCAACATTGAGCTTCTTCAGAACGGTCTGGCGATAGCATCGTCATCCGCAAACAACCGTTACGGCGACACCTGCATGGCGGCGATCGCGCAGGCAAAGCGCGAAAAGCTGGGCGTTCACTCCGGCAAGAAGGATCCCGATTTTTACTACGGTGACGCCGTTGAGCTGACACTGCGCGAGCTGCGCTGCAATCTTGCGAAGTATAACGGCTCAAAGGTCGCGTTTGAGGGTGTTATCACCAAAAACAGCAATTCGGGCGTTTATATCGAAAACTACGACGCCGAGACCGACCGCTACTACGGGATATATATATACTACGGATACGGTCTTACAGGCGAGGGGCTTGACATTCTTTCTGTCGGCAACCGTGCGCGCATAGTGGGCTCGGTACAGTTCTATGAGGCGGGCGGGACATACCAGATATCCGGCCTTACCTACAGAGCTATGAAGCCCGACGACCCGAACAACATAAAGAAGCTCGGCGACGGCGCCGAGGGCGCCTACCGCAAGATCGACCCCGCCGATTTTGCCGCCGGAAAGCTGACGCTTGCCGACGCAGACGGCAATGCGACCGAGTTCATGTCAGCCGCGCTCATGATGGACACCACCGTTACGGCTGAAGACCTCAAGGTCACGAAGATATACACAACGACATCCGAATCAAGCTCCCAGAAGGGCGCTATGACGATGAGCTGCACGGCTCCCGACGGAACGGAAATTACCGTGCGCACCGCGGTGCTTACCGACGGGAACGGGAAAACCGTCACAGCCGACGTCTATGAGGGAAAAACGATAACCGTAAAGGGTATCGTCGATCTCTACGACGGCAGCTATCAGATCAGGGTTTTCTCTGCAAATGACATCGTAACAGTTAAATATTAAAGAGAAAGGTACAGTATGACCATGAAAAAGATTCTTTCCTGCGTTATCCTGCTTGCTCTGTGCGTCACAGCCTTTGCCGCGTGCAAAACGTCGGATTCAAAGGACACTCTGACGCTGGCAAAGGATTACCTCTGGACCCTGTACAGAGACAAGGCAGAGGCGACTCCCTCCGATTTCGAGCGTATCGGCACCGTCAGCATCGACGGCACCGACCTCAGCGTCGAATGGACAGCCGAGATCACCTCGGGCCCCGCAGAGGGCGTTAAGATAGTCGCATCCGAGGACGGCAAGACCGTCACCGTCGATGTTGACGAAAAGACAACCGAGGAGATCGTTTACACGCTGAAGGCGACTCTCAAGGACGCCGACGGCAAGACCGCAGAGGTCAGCTTCAAGCACAAGGTCCCCGCCTTCAAGGAGCTTTCATGGGCTGATTACGTTGCCGCGGCCGACGACTCCACCGTCGTCGTCAAGGGCGTTGTGACCGGTATCATGGCAAAATCCAAGGGCAACAGCACCAACTGCCTCTATCTCCAGGACAACGACGGCGGTTATTACGTCTACAAGATGGACACCGACCCCGTGACCGACGATAAGGTCGAGGTAGGTATGACCGTTCGCGTCTCCGGCACGAGAGCCACATACAGCGGCACATACGAGATCACGAATGCAAAGGTCGAGATCGTCGATCAGAACAAGACCGCCGTCACCGCTGTTGACTTCACCGAGAAGTTCAAGAACGCCTCCGACCTCAAGGATGCTGCCATCACCGCGCAGCAGGGCATGCTCGTAACGCTGAAGGGCATTGAGATAACCGGCGAGGACACCTCGGGCGGTTACTACAAGTTCAAGCTCGGCAACTACGAGAGCTACGTGAGGATCTCCTCCTCCGTCTGCCCGATAGGTAAGGACGACCAGAAGAAGCTCACCGAAGGTCATGCTTCTCACACCGGCTGGACCGCAAACGTGACCGGCGTCATCTGCGTATACGACGGCGCCTTCTACCTCACCCCCGTATCCGCCGATGCGTTTGAGTACGTAAGCCTGCCCGCCAAGGACGATGCGGGTATGATATCCTTTGAAAAGGACGGTCTGTCGGTCATCTCCACCGTTACCGGCGACACCGAGATCACTCTCCCCGTAAAGGGCAAGAGCTATGACAAGGTCGAGATAAGCTGGGCATCCGACAACGCTGCCGCTGTCATCGGCGCCGACGGCAAGCTCACGATAAAGCTGCCCGACACCGACACGACAGTAAAGCTCACCGCAACGCTCAAGTGCGGAAGCGCCACCGACACCCGCGTGTTTGAGATCAAGCTCGTTGCCACCGAAATGAGCTATACCGAGATCGTTGAGGCTGCTTACAAGCTTGAAAAGGGCGCGTCTCTCAGCGGTACCTACCGTCTCTTCGGTAAGATCACCAAGATAAACACCGCATGGAGCGATCAGTACAAGAACATCACCGTCACCATCATCGTTGACGGCATGACCGACAAGCCGATCAAGTGCTTCCGCCTCAAGGGCGACGGCGCCGATAAGCTTACCGATGGTCAGACCATAACCGTGTACGGCACGATCAAGAACTACAATGGCACGGTCGAGTTCGACTCCGGCTGCATACTTCTTGCCGATGCCGACGTTGACGCCGCAAAGACGCTCATCGCAGCCTACAAGCTTGCCGAAAACACCGCTCTTGACGGCGAGAGAACTCTCACCGGTGTCATCACCAAGATAGACGACGCGTGGAGCGATCAGTACAAGTACATCACCGTCACCATCACGGTCGCAGGTATCTCCGATAAGCAGATCAAGTGCTTCCGCATGACGGGCAACGGCGCCGACAAGCTCGCCGAGGGCGACAAGATAACCGTCACCGGCACCATAAAGAATTATAAGGGCACGGTCGAATTCGACGCAAAGTGCACCTTCACAAAGTAATAAAGGTCTGAATATCCGGGTGTTAAAAAACTCATTTTGAGTTTTTTAACACCCTCTTTTTCGGAACAGCATAACTGCAATAAAACAAAAAAACGAGCGGACCACTTATCCGGTGATCCGCTCTGTGTATTTATGCTGCTGTTTGGTCAAAAGCTCCGATCGAATTTCCGGTCGTGCTCTTTCTCACCAATCACGGTCCTCGTAAGGCGTATCTTCGACGCCATCGGACTTCAATCTTGCTACCATGCGGTCGAGTTTTTTCTTCCACATTTTCTTAAACCCATCGGTATGTCCGAACCATTTTACGAGAGTCGGGCTGACCGCGTAGTAGATCCCGATAAATGCTCTGCCGTACCACGTTTTTGAAAGGGTGCAGTCCCGATAGCGGCGCAGCGTCCAAACCTGCGGGCAATCGTAAGAACCGTAAACGGCGGTAGCCACATAGCAGCCTCCGACAGACACTTGTTTAGAGTTCTTACTTATCAATTCGTCCAGATATGTAAGATCCGCGTGAGCCTCTTTTATCTGTTTCAGTTCGGTCAAAAAAGCCGCACGAACAGAGTTTTCCAACCTGATCGTATACGAGCGGTCTGCCTGCGTAGGTTGATTCGTTTCGGTGCCGTAAACGAAAGTGACACTGTACATTTTTTCAATCGCGTCACTTATTTTGCGGAGCACCTCTTCTTTATTCTCATCGCTCACTTCAAAATAGTCGTTGATGACCGAGATCGACCTATTCAGGACTCCGAATTTTTGCTCTCTTTTAAAGTATTCATTGTCGGTCAGAGAAAGCATTGCCTTACCGAAGGAACTGAAGAAAACAGCCTCCATATTGTTGGGAGAGTTCTGCTCGACCATATTGTAGTACTTTTCGACTTCTTCCCAATCTTCCTTAGAATAAGCACGTCTTGCGTTCTCAAGATATTTTTGCACAAAAGCCGAGTTATCGATCTTGACCGTACCTTGTACATCGACCGTGCCGTCTATCATCATTTTTCTGGCTTCTTCAACAGAGTATTTAGTACCGCAATATTGACATACAAATACGCCATCCTGCTTGATGAGGTCGGTCCCTCCGCACATTTCACAAGTCAAACGCTTCATTTTCTCTTTCCTGCAAACTCCTTCCGAGAGTTGTCCGAGTGCACCGCGATCATTGAAAAATGCGGCAGCGTTTTTAATTTTTCACTTTTTCTGTTTATTGAACACAAGCAGCTTGCTGAGGATATAATTCAGCACGGTAACGACGACTATCGAGATCAGAGTTGCGATCTTATCGGCGTCGATATCGATAATGAACCGGAAAGGCGTAAATCCGCAAGCGATGAGCAGCATGGGAATCAGCACACCTATGCCCCATTCCACAAAGAAGGTGCCGAGGCGGGATGCCACAAACTTGCCGAACTGCTTTGCAACTGCTCCTTTTCCGCTCACGGTATCGCGAAAGACCCATTTTTTATTCGTAAAATAAGCAAATATCACACCGGCGACCCAACCGAGGCTTATTGCCGCCGTTCTCAGAACGGTCACGCGGTAGTCGCCGTTCGCGCTGAGATCGAGCGACAGCACGGCGGCTATCGGATAAAGCACGGCAAACCGCACGCCGTAAGCCACTATCGTTGTTAGGAGCCCGACAATGATATACACGATCAGCTCACGGTATTTTTCCCAGAGTTTTTTCATTATCTTACTTTTTTATTTTACTGTCTGTGCCATGTCGGACCTGCGGGAGTATCGACTATCACTATCCCGCGTGCCGAAAGCTCGTTGCGTATGCGGTCAGCCTCGGCAAAGTTTTTTGCCTTCTTTGCGGCGGTCCTGGCATCAACGAGCGCCTGTATCTCCTGCGCCTCGGGATCTCCCGCGTGTGCGGCAGCGGCAGCGGCTGCAGCGTCGGCTGCTTTTTTCTTTTCCTCTTCTATCTGTGCGCGCGCCGCATCGGTCAGCGAGAGCGACAGTACGCGGTCAAAATCGTCAAATGCCGCAAGCTTTGTCGCCGCGTTCGTCTGTGCCTTGAGCACGTCATAGAGCGCCGTAACGGCAAGCGACGTATTAAGATCGTTGTCGAGCGCATCAGTGAAGCGCTTTTTCAGCGCCGCAAGAGCCTCCGCATCGACCTCGGCGGGCTTTTTTTCGTTCTCCGCAATGAGGGCAGCGACCTTTGCGGTCAGCTTTTTATATGCGGTGGCGGCGTTATCAAGATTTTCGTATGTGAACACGAGCGATTTGCGGTAATGCGACTGCAGGCAGAAGAAGCGGTATGCGAGCGAATCGTATCCCTTTTCCTCAAGCAGAGAAACGGTGAGAAATTCGCCGCTCGACTTGCTCATTTTGCCCGATTTTGTGTTGAGATGCAGCACATGGAACCAATAATTGCACCATTTATGCCCGAGATATGCCTCGCTCTGCGCGATCTCGTTCGTGTGGTGCGGGAAGGCGTTGTCTATGCCGCCGCAGTGGATATCGAGCCGCTCGCCGAGATATTTGAGCGCTATTGCCGAGCATTCGATATGCCAGCCGGGATAACCGACGCCCCACGGGCTTTCCCATTTCAGCTCCTGCGAGTCGAACTTCGATTTTGTGAACCAGAGCACGAAATCAGCCTTATTGCGCTTATTTCCGTCCGCCTCGACGCCCTCGCGGACGCCCACGGCAAGGTCTTCCTCTTCAAAATCGTGAAAAACGTAGTATTTTTCAAGCTTTGAGGTATCAAAATAGATGTTTCCGCCCGCCTCGTAAGCGTATCCCTTATCCATAAGGGTCTTTATCATCTCAATGAACTCGGCAATGCATCCGGTCGCGGGCTGGACTATGCCGGGCTTTTTGATGTTGAGCTTGCGGCAGTCCTCAAAAAACGCGTCGGTATAGAATTTTGCGATCTCCATGACTGTCTTATGCTCGCGGCGCGCGCCCTTGAGCATTTTGTCGTCTCCGGTATCGCCGTCGCTCGTGAGGTGTCCCACGTCGGTGATGTTCATCACGCGCTTGACATCGTACCCCGAATATTCAAGATATTTCTGGAGCACGTCCTCCATGATGTACGAGCGCAGGTTTCCTATGTGTGCATAGTGATAGACAGTCGGTCCGCAGGTGTACATTTTGACCTTGCCCGGCTCATTCGGAACAAATTCTTCGCGTTCGTGTGAGAGTGTGTTATAAAGTATCATATTTTCTCCTTTTTCGGAATCGGGTGGCGTTTGATCCGATCTTGATATCCATACCCCGATGGCATGAACTTTTCGATTATTTCAACAGCTTTTCATCCGCATGGGATGGGCTCTGCTCCTCCCGCAAGGCTTGTGCGAATTTCATTCACTGGAGAGGCAACCTCGCTCTGTCCGTGACTCGGCCCGGATCTCCCTCATCTGCATAGATCGGCATTAACTAGTTTACGCTTGTTTCAGACATCCCCCACAAGGTCCGTTACGCTTATATATCCAGATTCTCCGCGTATTTTGCGTTCTGCTCTATAAATTCGCGGCGGGGCTCGACCTTATCGCCCATAAGCAGTGTGAACAGCTCGTCGCACATAACGGCATCCTCGACCGTCACCTTGAGCAGTGTACGCGTTTCGGGATCCATCGTTGTCTCCCACAGCTGAGTATGATCCATTTCACCGAGACCTTTATATCTGTCAGCCTCGACGCCGACGGTGCCGAGCTCCTCGATATACCTATCCCTTTCGGAGTCGGAATACGCATACTTTTCGCCGCCCTTGCCCGACTTCTTATAGACCTTGTAAAGCGGGGGCTGGGCAAGGAACACGTGTCCCTCGTCGATGAGCTGTCTCATGTGACGGAAGAAGAATGTCAGAAGCAGTATCTGAATATGCGCGCCGTCAACATCGGCATCGCTCATTATCACTATCTTGCCGTAGCGGAGCTTTGAAATATCAAAGTCCTCGCCGATACCGCAGCCCAGCGCCTGTATTATCGGTATCAGCGACTGATTCGAATAAACCTTGTCAAGGCGGCTCTTTTCAACGTTGAGCACTTTACCGCGCAGCGGGAGTATAGCCTGGAAGATCGGGTCGCGTCCCTGCTTTGCGGAACCTCCTGCGGAGTCTCCCTCGACGAGATACAGCTCTGTGAGAGACGCATCCCTCTCCTGGCAGTCCGCAAGCTTGCCGGGCAGCGTTGAGCCCTCAAGCAGTCCCTTGCGGCGCGTCAGCTCTCTTGCGCGGCGTGCCGCCTCGCGTGCGGATGCGGCTGCTATGGTCTTTTCGACTATCGCCTTTGCCGTTGCGGGATTTTCCTCAAAATATTCCGAAAGCCTTGCCGACACCGTGTTATCGACGAGTGTTCTTATCTCGGAGTTGCCGAGCTTTGCCTTTGTCTGGCTTTCAAACTGCGCGTTTTCAAGCTTTACGCTGACGATGGCGCATATGCCCTCACGCACGTCGTCGCCCGTCAGCTGCTTGTCCGCGCTCTTGAGCATTCCGTTTTTGCGCGCGTAGTCGTTTATAACGCGCGTGAGCGCGGTGCGGAAGCCCGTTTCGTGCGTTCCGCCCTCAATGGTATTCATATTGTTTGCAAACGTCAGCACGGTGGACTGATACGAGTCGTTGTACTGCAGCGCGACCTCGGCAAGTGAGGTGCCGCGCTCGCCGCGCATATAAATGACCTCGGGATGTATGAGCTGGTTATGTCTCTGCGCGTTGAGGTAGCTGACGAAGTTGCGTATACCGCCGTCGAATTTAAGATCGGATTCTACCGGCTCGCCGCCGTCCTTGCACCTTTCGTCTACAAGCACGATCCTCACGCCCGCGTTCAGGAACGCCTGCTCTCTCATGCGGTTGAGGAGTATCTCATAATCGAACACCGTCGTTTCGAATATAGTGTGGTCGGGCTTGAAGGTGACTTTGAGCCCGTGCGCCTTATCGGGCGCCGGTCCCTCGCATTTGAAGGGTCTTGCGACGTGCCCGCGCTCGAATCTTTCGGTATAGCGGATGCCCTCATATACGTTGTCCATCTCCAGCCACTCCGAGAGAGCGTTGACGACCGACGCACCCACGCCGTGAAGTCCGCCGGCGATCTTGTATCCGTCGCCGCCGAATTTTCCTCCCGCGTGCAGTATCGTATACACGACCTCCGGTGTCGGGATGCCCTGTGTCGGGTGCATACCGGCGGGAATGCCGCGTCCGTTATCCTCGACGGTGATGCTCTCACCGGGGTTTATCGTGACCTTTATGAGGTCGCAGTGGCCCGCAAGCGCCTCGTCGATAGAGTTATCGACTATTTCGTTTACAAGATGATGCAGACCTCTCACCGACGTTGTGCCGATATACATACCGGGGCGTTTGCGGACGGCCTCAAGCCCCTCGAGCACCTGTATCTGACTTTCGGTGTAAGCCTCGTCAGCCACAACGGTATCCAGAACCTCGTCCTCGGGATCGAGCGCCGCCTTTGCCGCTTCAACATCAAGCTCGCCGATGCTTTCGGTGCTTTCGTTTTCGGTGCCGACTGCCTCGGTCTCCTCGGTATTTGCTTCGGCAGTCATTTTCTTCTCGTCCTTCATTTTGTCCTATATATCCTTTCTTTTGTCGTGTGTCGTCTCTTAACTGTGCAGACCGCAAACAATGCGGACCGGCATGGCTTTTGTTTATTTATAAATCCTTGCATCCGTAGGGGAGGGGCTCTGCTCCTCCCGCAAAGCTTGTGCGAATTTCATTCACGGGAGGGGCGAACTCGGAATTTGTTCCGAGTTCACCCTCCCCCACCGGGGATTACATAGACTTTTTGCTTATTTAAGGCATCATATTTGCAGGATCGTTTTTTTATCTGACGTACAGGTCATCATAAAACCACTTCATCGGATTTTCATAAATATATCTTGCGTGTTTTTCATAATCATCTCTGTCTCTTATGACATGATCGTAAAATGAACGCTGAAAAACTTTTTCGATTCCGTATTCCTTTTTGCACATTTTCGATGTCAGCGATTTAAACGCGCACATAACTGCCGTTAAAGTTGTATTTTCCGGTTCGCTGTTTTGATTCGAATTATCTATGCACAAAATGATGTGTATATGATTAGGCATAACAACATAATGTTTTACCGAAACATTTTTAAAGCGTTTTTCAAGAAGCAGTAACTGGATTTCGGCAATTTTTCCGCACGGCAGCAAAACAACTTTTTGAAGAGGCATATGTCTTGCTTGAGGATCGCCTTCATTCAAATTACAGTTGCCGGTCACGTCAGACAGGATCTTTTGTTTTTTCTCTGTACAGACCGTGATAAAATATACTCCGGTCTTACCGTAATCTATTTTATCTGATCTGGTCGGTTTTCGCACCGGAAATACATTTTTCATGTTATTTTTAGCAGCAACTTGATTTTCGTATGCTGAAATCGACATGGATTTTTGCCTGATTCTGTAATCTTGCATCCGTAGGGGAGGGGCTCTGTTCCTCCCGCAAAGCTTGTGCAGATCTCATTCTCGGGAGGGGTAAACCCCTCCCCTACAAGGGAATCGCGTATACTTCCGCTTAATTCTACAGTCTTGCGTCCGTAAGGGCGGGGCTCTGCTCCCTGCTCACAGGCTTCTTTTTACCTTTTCCTGCTCTGCGGTGCCTTCCTCCGAGCGGTTGCGCAGCGACGCGGTCGAAAGCTGCGAAAAGCACACCCGACTGCCGGCGTTCCCGTTCTTTTCGGTCACGCGATAGAGCACGAACGACTTCGGTATCTCTATACCTGCCGCCTCGACCTCGCCGCGGCGCTCCGCCGTGCCAAGATACTTACGCGTGACAGCCGAGACGGTCGATGTATCCGTATCGAATATTCCGATTATATCTCTTGTGCGTATGTTTTTGCTGTTTCCGACGTGCAAATACATGATAAAACCTCTCTTACTGCCGTGAAAAGCAGCCGCCCTTCACCTTTATGACCTCGGCGCCGGTATAGGCGCTGCCCATATCTCCCTCATGCTCGGTACAGGTCGAAAGTATGATCTGTTTTTCCCTCATCTTTTCGGTGAGGTAGGCGCGTCTGCCCGCGTCGAGTTCGGAGAACACGTCGTCAAGCAGAAACACCGGCTCCTCGCCGCTGTCACGCCGCGATATCGCTCCCTCGGCAAGCTTGAGCGCCAGCGAGAGCGACCTCTGCTGCCCCTGTGAGGCGAACTGACGTGCCGGGCGGTCATTTATCCTTATTTCCATATCGTCCTTGTGAGTGCCCCACAGCGTCGCTCCGACGGCTATCTCACGATCGTGGTTCTCGGCGAGCCGGCCGGCGTATATCTCCTCGCACCGCGCGGCGTCTCTCATCTCATCGGCGCTCATGCGCACCGACGGCATATATTCTATCTCCGGCACCTCTCTGCCGCCCGTCATCTCGTCAAAGCATTCACCGACAACGGCTGAGGCAAGCTCAAGATACTTCACGCGCGACACGGTGATGAACGCTGCCTCGTGCGCCAGCTCGGACGACCAGAATTCGACCGTTTCGTCGAAATTCCGTCTGCCCTCCGGCTCTGCCGCCGCCTTTATCAGCTTGTTTCGCTGCTGAAGTATGCGGTTGTATCTTTGCAGCGACCGCATATAAAGCGGACGCAACTGCGATATCGCAACGTCGAGATACTGCCGCCGCATTGCGGGCCCCTCTTTTATGATATTGAGATGCTCCGGACAGAACAGCACCGCGCGCAGTTGCCCGACTATCTCGGACATACGGCTGATCTTTACGCCGTTCTGCGTCACGCTGCGGCTCTTGCTGCGTGAAAGCTCTATATCTATGCGCTGCTCGCGCAAAGAATCGCGGAACGCGACTCCTATCCGCGCGCTTTTCTGGTCGAAACGGATGAAATCCGCCTCGTGCGCGCCGCGGAACGACTTTCCTATCGCCGCAAAATAAACAGCCTCGATGAGATTCGTCTTTCCCTGTGCATTGTCGCCGAGCAGAATGTTCACGCCGGGTGAAAATTCGACGCGGCAGCTCTCGATATTTCTGAAATTCTCCGCGGAAACAGTGGTTACCGTCATTGACCGATAAGATCCTTTTTGATTTTTGACTGCTCCTCAGCTCTTCATTCTTACGGGAAGAAGGAAGAAGATATCGTCCGATGTCGCCTCTTCGCCCTCTCCGTACACCGGCAGTATGTTGACGCTCGTGAGCGGAGTGGACATCTGAAGCTCGACCTCATCGGTGGTGCAGGAACGGACCGAATCTATCAGATAGCGGTTGTTGAAGGCGATGACTATATCGTCGCCCTCATGCTCGACGGGTATCTCGTCATAGCTGCTGCCGAGTGAGGAATCCGCCGTGATCTTGAGAAGCTCCCCTTCAAGGCTGAGCTTGACGTGCGTTCTGCCCGCGCCGACTATCTTTTCCTCGGTGACGATGGCAGCCTTCTCGAGTGCAAGCATGAGGCTCTGCTTCGGGCATTTCACGTCGATGCGGTGATTCTTTATTATAATGCGGTCGTAATCTATATACTCGCCCTCGATGAGACGGGTGAAGAAGGTGAGCCCTTCAATAACGTACACCATGTGCTTTCTGCCCATGTAAACGGCAACGCCGGTGTCGTCGTCGTCCGGCAGCATACGGCAAAGCTCGTTTACCGTCTTTGCGGGAACGACATATGCGAAATGCAGTGCCGAATCGTCATCGTTTATGTGACCGAGATTTATACGTCTCTCACTCTTTGCAAGGCGGAAGCCGTCGCAGGCAACGCAGAGCAGCTCTCCGTCTGTCACCTTGAAATAGGTGCCGTTGAGTATCGTTCTCTGATCGTTGACGCCCATGGCGTAGCTGACCTTTGATATCATCTCGCGCAGCACCTTAGACTGCACGGTAAAACCGAGCTCGGTCTTGAGCGCGGGAAGCGACGGAAAATCGGTAGCGGGCAGCGCAGTCATGCGGTATGTGGATTTGCCGCTCGTTATGGTTACTGCAAGACGGTCGCTGACGGTGAGGGTTATCTCCTCTCCGCCCATGACCTTTACCGACTGAAGGAACTTCTGCGCGTTGATAACGCAGCTTCCTCCTTCGAGAACATCTGCCTCGACCGTTGTTCTCACGCCCTTTTCAAGGTCGTATGTAGTCATAACGACGGTGGACGGAGCCTCAGCCTCAAATAGGATGCCCTCGACGGCGGCAATGGACGAGCGCACCGACGAAGCGGCGCACATTATCGGTGTAACGCAGTTTATAACTTCCTGGCGGTTGAATACGATCTTCATGATAAAATATCCTTTCAAAAATTATGTGAGACACCGGGAAAGACGCGATCTCGGAATGTGAGAACAACATGGCGGCGGGGCTTCCCGCCCGCGCTCCCGGCTGTAAAAACCAAAAGAATGAATGTCCTAAATAACAGTAGTAGCAGCAGTAGGTGGTGTGGAAACTGTGGATAACTCTGTCGACCACCGGATATGTCCCGCATTCCGGCGTAAAATCGCCGTTTTTTCGCCTCATACTCGTAAAATCGCGGAAATTCCGGATGTCCCGCTTCGAGCCGTTTTGTATGTCCGGGAGGCGAAAATGCCGGATGTCGCTGTTGAAAACGTGTGGAAAGAGGAAAATGTTATCCACAGGGACATGAGCGGCGGTATGCCGTGCATATCCACGGAAAAGGGGATAAATGTGCAGGTAGAGGGCGCTCAGACGGAGATCTTCGTCCCGTCGCCGGCGACTTCCTTTATCATCGTGTTGAGGTCCATGGCGAGCGCCGCGTCGGTGCGCAGCTTTTTCTCGATGACGTCGCAGGACGACAGCGCGGTCGTGTGATCTCTGCCGAATATCTTTCCGATGTTCGGATATGACATCTCGGTGATCTTTTTTATGAGATATATCGAGACGTGCCGCGCCTGTGCGATCTCCTTCGTGCGCTTTTTGCCGAGAAGATCTTCTTTTGAGATGCCGTATTTGCGGTAGACCGCGGCAAATATCTTATCTACGGTCACGCTCACCGGCTCCTCGCCGCCGAGCAGCTCGGAAATGCAGCTCCTTGCCAGCTCCATGGATATCTCGCGCCCGTTGAGGAACGCCAGCGCGCCGAGCTTTTTGATCGCTCCCTCTATCTGACGGATGTTCGAACGCAGATTTTCGGCAAGGAAGTTCAGCACGTCGTCGGGGATGACGATATTGACCTGTTCGGCTTTCTTTTTGATTATCGCGATGCGCAGCTCAAGATCCGGCGGCTGTATATCGGCGATAAGGCCCCACTCAAAGCGGGTCTTCAGCCTGTCCTCGAGCGTTTTTATCTCGCGCGGAGGGCGATCGGAGGTGAGTATTATCTGCTTATGTTCCTCATAAAGGGCATTGAAGGTGTGGAAGAACTCCTCCTGTGTCGATACCTTTCCGGCGATGAACTGTATATCGTCGATGAGGAGCATATCGCATGAGCGGTATTTGTTGCGGAATTCGGCTGTCTTTTGACTCGCGAGCGCCTCGATGAGCTGATTGGTGAAATCTTCACCCTTTATGTATATGACCTCGGCGTTTGTTTTTTTCTTCTTTACCTCATTCGTGATGGCGTAGAGCAGATGTGTTTTGCCGAGCCCGGACGGACCGTAAATGAAAAGCGGGTTGTAGTTCATCGCGGGTGCCGCCGCGACCGCCGTTGCCGCAGCATGGGCAAAGCGGTTGGAATTTCCGACTATGAAATTGTCGAATGTATACTCGAAGTTGAAGGGCGGCATGGTCGAGCCGATGAGATTCGTCTTTTTTCCGTCGCTGCGCTGCTCGGGCTCGCCGTCGTGATTTTCAAGTATGAGCACGACGTCGATATCAAAGCCCAGTATCTTCGAAAAGCGCCTTCCGATCTCGTCTATATATTTGCTTTTTATGACATCGTATCTGAGGGATGACGGGACCGACATGGTAAGCTCGCGCCCCGTGAAGGAAACGATCTTTACCGAGCCGAACCACAGCTTTATGGTTTCGCTTGAGAGCTTGTCGTGAAAGGACTCACGCACGATATCCCATATCTCGCACATATCGTCGTAGTATGCCATTGAAGACCTCTGCCTTTATCATTGTGTTTATATTATTATATCATATAAATAAGAAATATGCAAGAAAAAACGCCGATTTCCTTTGACATCCGGGCGGAAATTTGATATAATATATAATATGACAGTGTACCCGCGCGAGGGTCGTGTCAACTGCTGATCCGGTGGTGATGCCTTTGTCGCAACAAAACAGCCGTGCGCCGTCGTTTGCGGTGCTCTCTCTCAACCCTGCCGTTGACAGGGTGATATATCTTCATTCCGCCCTCGCGTCCGGCGGGCTGAACCGCGCGATCGCAACGCGGCTCGATCCCGGCTCGAAGGGGCTGAACGTGGCAACGCTGCTCTCAAGGCTCGGCTGCGACGTGGAATATTACTCGTTTTCGGGCGGTATATACGGCGCCTTCTGTGAGGAACGCATATCCGGCGAAATGATAAGATCTTACTTTGTAAGGACATCGTGCGGATTGCGCGAAAACGTGAAGATCATCGACGGAGACGACGTTTGCACCGAACTCAACACACGCGGCGGACCGTATTCGGAGGCCGAATGCGAAAGCCTTATCTCGGCGCTTGCCGGGACGCGCGCCGGGGTTGTGTGTTTGTGCGGAAGTATTCCACAGGGTGTGGAAAAGGGTGTGTATAACTCACTCATAGCAAAGCTCCGCGAAAAAGGCAAAATATGCGTGCTTGACTGCGACGGAGAGGCGATGAAGCTCGGCATCGAGGCTTTTCCAGACATTATCAAGCCGAATCTGCGTGAAGCCGAGGAACTTTTTATTTCGTCGGGGCTCGAGATCTGCTCGGATTACCGGGTGATTCCTGTGGAAAACCCGTGGGAAAAGTACGGTAAAACCCGCCGGAAGGTCCCCGAGGCTGCCGAAAAAGCAGCGGCGATGTGTGGAGAGATCAGTGAATTCTTTTCGGTGCGTGTGCTCTGCACGCTCGGCGGTGACGGTGCGATATGCGCCGAACCGGGGAACGAAGACGTTCTTTTCTGCCCTGCGCCGCAAGTTGTGATGCGCGGATTTGCCGGAGCGGGCGACAGCTTTCTTGCGGCGTATCTATCCTCGTTTTTTTCGGAATCTTACAAAAACGACGGTGCGCGCGCGCTCGTTCGCGCCGTTGCCGCGGGGAGTGCCAAGGTCACTATAGACGGCAGCGGGATACCCGACGCGGAGGCGGTGGATAAAATGATGTCCGGCACCCCGAGCTGAGTGCCGGGACGGCGATGCCTCGCCGTCATACAGTGTATGATAATTAAAATTCGGAATATATTGAAAGGTACAGAATCGTGGAAACAAAAAAGGACCTGACATTCAAGGATCAGAAAATAGTCAACATCGACATGGAACACGAGCTAAAGCAGTCCTTCATCGAATATTCGATGTCGGTGATCACCTCACGCGCGCTGCCCGACGTCCGCGACGGCATGAAGCCCGGTCAGCGGCGTATACTCTGGGCTATGTATGAGGATCATCTTACGCACGACAAGCCCTTCCGCAAGTCGGCGACGACGGTCGGTAACGTGCTCGGCCGCTATCATCCTCACGGAGACAGCGCCGTGTACGGCACGATGGTGCGCATGGCGCAGGATTTCTCTCTCCGCTACCCGCTTATCGAGGGACACGGAAACTTCGGCTCAATAGACGGAGACGGAGCCGCCGCATACCGTTATACCGAGGCAAGAATGTCAAAGATCTCGGATGAGATGATGCGCGACATCGACAAGAACGTCGTTCCGATGATGCGCAACTTCGACAACAGGCTCGAAGAGCCGACCGTTCTTCCCTCGCGCTTCCCAAACCTGCTTGTGAACGGCACTGTCGGCATTGCCGTCGGTATGGCGACGAACATCCCGCCGCACAACCTCGGAGAGGTCATTGACGCTACGCTTTACCGCATGGACAACCCCGAATGCACGGTCGCAGACCTTATGCAGTATATAAAGGGGCCCGACTTCCCCACTGCGGCGACGATATACGGCGTTAACGGCATACGCGAGGCGTATCTGACCGGCAAGGGGCGCATAATGGTGCGCGCACGCGCGAATATCGAGGAAGAAAAGCACCGCATAGTGGTCACGGAGATCCCGTACGGCGTGAACAAGAGCCTGCTTTGCGAGTCGATAGCCAACCTTGTCAAGGAAAAGCGCGTTGAGGGCATCACCGAGCTGCGCGACGAGTCGGGCAGAAACGGGATGCGCATAATCATAGGCTACCGCCGCGACGCGAACGCACAGGTCATTCTCAATCAGCTCTACAAATATACTCAGCTTCAGGACACCTGCGCGGTGAATATGCTGGCGCTTCTTGACGGTGAGCCTAAGGTGCTGCCGCTGGCAAAGATACTTGACGCCTACATCGCGCATCAGGAATCGGTCATCATAAACCGCACGAAGTTCGACCTTGAAAAGGCACGTCAGCGCGCGCACATCTTTGAGGGCTACAAAATAGCGATCGACAATATCGACGAGATAGTGGCTCTTATGAAGTCGTCGCCTTCGATTCCCGAATCTAAGGTAAGGCTTATCGAAAGATATCAGCTCTCCGACGCGCAGGCGCAGGCGATAGTCGATATGACGCTCGGCAGACTTACCGGCATGGAGCGCGAAAAGATAGAGGCGGAGCTGAAGAGACTTTACGATCTTATAAGCGAGCTTGAAGGCATTCTCGGCGACATGGGCAAGGTCAAGGAGATCATCCGCAGCGAGATGACCGATATAAAGAACCGTTACTCCGACGCACGCCGCACCGAGATAGTCGAGGCTGCGGACGATATAGTGCTTGAGGATCTTATCGAAAAGCACGACTGCGTTATCACCATAACCCACACGGGATACATCAAGCGCCAGCCTGCCGACACCTACACCGCGCAGCGCCGCGGCGGTAAGGGCATTATCGGCATGGCGACGAAGGATGAGGATTTCATCGAGCGCGTGCTCGTTATGAACAGCCACTCCTTCCTCATGATGTTCACCAACACCGGCAAGGTGCATATGCGCAAGGCGTATATGATCCCCGAGGCGGGACGCACCGCCAAGGGCTCGAATATAGTGAACATCCTCGAGCTTGAGCCGGGCGAAAAGATCACCGCCGTTATAGGCATCGACGGCTTTGAGGGCAGCAACGGTAAGTATCTCACAATGGTGACGAAAAACGGCGTTATCAAGCGCACGCTGCTTTCGGAATACGAATATCAGCGTCGCGGCGGCAAGATCGCGATAGGTCTTGACGAGGGAGACGAGCTCGTGTCGGTAATGCTGACGCACGGCGAGAGCGATATCATCATTGCCACCGCCGACGGCTGTGCCGTCCGCTTCAGCGAAAGCGGCGCGAGAACGATGGGACGCACGGCGCGCGGCGTTATCGGAATACGCCTGCGCGATGGCGACTATGTTGCGGGTGTCGTTGCGGTCGATGATGCGAAAAAGCTCGTGACCGTTACCGAAAAGGGCTTCGGCAAGCGCACCGATTTTGAGGACTTCAGACTTATGAAGAACCGCGGCGGCTACGGCGTTGTGTGCCACAACGTTTCGGACCGCACCGGCAGGCTTGCGGGCATTGCGTCGGCATCCGATGAGGACGACCTGATGCTCATCACCGATTCCGGCACGATAATCCGCACACCGGTGAAGGACATCCCCGTTTATTCGCGCAGCGCGGCGGGCGTTATCGTCATGAGAATGGCTGAGGGACAGTCGCTCGTGAGCTGCACGACGCTGCCGACCGAGCCGGAGGAGAGCGAGCCGACCCCCTCGGGCGAGGTGGAGGGCGCTCCCGCCGCAGAGGATATAAAGGTCGAGGACGCGCACCTTGTCAACCCCGAAGAGGCGAATTGGAACGAGGAAGAATAAAAAACAGAAGAATGAGGACCGGGAGCCGCAGTACGGAGTGAGCCGGGACAGAGTGCGCTTGCATCTTTCGCAGGTCGTATCGGTGCTGTCCTTTGCGGGAGGAGCAGAGCCCCTCCCCTACGGGCTCAATACGGGCGAAGCGCGTGGCGAAGAGCCGTGACGGTCCCGTGTATGGGAGGGTGAGCGGGCTTGCTCTCCCATACTAATGAAAAACAGCAAGATCAAAAAAGAGGCTGTCAGATGGTAAAGAAAATATCCTTAATCACTGCGTTGCTGCTCACCGCGCTTATGCTCATGGCATCATGCGGGAACGGCGCGCCGGACATCTCTGAGGTGAAGGACGATTTTATCGCGCTTATCGACGCGTCGCGCGAGGTCAACGATATCTTTTTCGGCGAGGGGCTGCCGACGTATCCGCGCACGGGCACCGACGGAGTCATGAAGTATGATGAGGCAAGCGGTGTGTATTATATCTATTATGAAGACACCGATTCCGGAAAAATACTCAAATACTACGATAAAGACGAAAAGGTGAACAAATATCTCTCGGTGCGCGGGTTTGCCGACGGCGAAACCCCCGACGAGGGCTATGTTTACAAAAAGGGGAACGAATATTATTACCCCACCGAATACACCGAGCCCGAGGGCGTCGGGATATACGATTCGTCCTCTCCGATATATTACGACTATGTGCGCTACGACTGCAAATATCAGAGCGTTGACGACATAAAGGCGCTCGCCTCAAAGGTGTATTCAAAGGCGTATCTCGACTCGGTCTATTCGACCATGTTCGACGGCTTTGCCGAGGACGGCATCGGTCTTGTCCGCGCGAGATACATGAACGACGAGAGCGGGCAGAGCACCTTCTTTCTCAAATCGAACGAATTCAAGCCGCTGTTTGAAAAGCAGACCGAATACGACTATTCGACCATGAAGATAGTCGGCTCGGGCAAGCACGGCAGCGTGACCGTCGAAATGGAAGCCGACGGGAAATATATTGACTACGAAACGCTTGAGGTAAAGACCGGGCGGGTGAAGAAGCAGCTCAAATTCGTGCGCGAGAGCGGCGAATGGAGGCTTGACACTCCGACATACTGACCCGCGTGGGATCCCCGGCTTTCACGGAACGGACGGTGACGCCAGATGAAAGAAAAAAAGAATAAAAGTGCCGGCAGCCCGACGGTCATCGGCGAGAATGCGCCCGTGACCGTGTCGGCGGACGGTGCCGGTGCGCGCCGAAAGAACGCGGCGTCGAGGCGTATCCTTCGCCGCCTTACCGTAACGGCGGTATGCACCGCATTTGCGGTGGTGCTGAAGTGCTTTACCAACTTGGCGCTCAACCTTCCCGGGCTCGGGATAAAGATCGGTCTCGGTGGGATATTCAATTTCTTTCCGGCAGCGCTTTGCGGTCCGCTCTGGGGCGGCGCTGCAAGTGCGCTGACCGATCTTATCGGTCACTTCATAGCGCCGGACGGTGCGTACATCCCGTGGCTGACGGTCACGGCGTTTATGGGCGGCTGCATTGTGGGCGTTTTGTGGCGCATTTCGACGCGGCGCACCTCTCACACGCTTCGTGTGGCGATGTTTTCGGTGTTTCTTGTTCTGCTTTCCTTCGGCGTTTGCACTAACGGTGCGCTGCAAAGGGACGGCGTTACATCGGGTGTGATAGCAAAGCAGGCCGCGCTGCCGACGCGCGGTGAGCTTGACGGCATGCCGCTCTCGCCGCTCTCGCGCTTTGTCGTGGGGCTCTCACGCTATTCAAAGGATTCGAAAAATCTGACGCTCTGCGGCGTTCCGAAAGGCGCCGAGGCGATACCCGCGTCGGTCTCCGTAAACGGCGAGATGCGCAACGTCACGTCGGTCGCGTCGGGGGCGCTCGAGGGTGTCGGCGGCACGCTTATGATACCCGAAACGGTTAAGACCATAGCCGACGATGCGCTCGGCAGCTCGGGCGCGAGACCTGTGATAATCGGCAAGTCGGGCAGCGCGGCTGCTGCGTTTGCAAAGAGCGCGGGACTTGAGTTCCGCGAGTCGGACGGTGAGGCTGCCGGCGATGTGCTGTCGGTCGAAAATGCCGCGGAGCACGAGATGCTTAGCATCGACGGCTTTTCGTTCGGTCAGTCGGACACGTACCGCAAAAACCTTGCCTCAAACATAAACATCGTTGTGTTCGGCAGCATACTTGCGGGCTCGTGCGGCATGATATTCATTATTCTCAACCTTATCGTGACCGCGCTGCCTATCGGCAAGGGCGAGGACGGCGAGGAACGCGCGTTCTCCTTCCTCAAGATAGCGATCTGCGTTACGGTGTCGGGGCTTTTTGTCACGACGGTCAACACCTTCATCCTTCGCGCGTTTATTCCGGCGTGGGGCGACCGTGCGCTGCTTGTGCTGCTGATACCGCGCATTGCCGAGGAGGTAGTCGTGCGGCTCATTCAGGCGTACATAATTTCGCTTCTCTGGGGAGCCGTCGGTTCCGGCAGAGCAGGCAGCATCCTCAAAAAACTCTGATTTTTTAGGGCTCGGGTGACGTTGGTGCGGATTCTGAGCTTCATACCCTGACGGTAGGCGGGGAATAAAGTCAGATCGGCATTTTGCGTTCTGTTGCCCCGCCGCGTTTAGCCGT
>ERZ779737.699-NODE-699-length-30066-cov-5.135584_pt1 | contig 30066 bp, 33 predicted proteins | sample MGYA00511889_ERZ779737 | MGnify/ENA primary metagenome ERZ779737 (study PRJEB29588, sample SAMEA2163575) | human gut metagenome | biome: human gut; feature: human-associated habitat; material: faeces | place: Denmark | collected 2008/2010 ... | reverse complement strand
AGCCATTCCTCAATTGTTGCTGCCAAACCACGTTTCAAAAGAATCGGTTTATTGGTTTTGCCCAATTCCTTCAGCAGTTCAAAGTTCTGCATGTTGCGGGCGCCGACCTGAATCAAATCTACATCTTCTACAAAACGCTCAATCATATACGGTGACATGATTTCTGTTACAATCGGCAGGCCTGTTTCTTTTTTTGCACCTTTTAAATATTCCAGGCCAACCTCCTTCAAGCCTTGGAAGGAATACGGCGATGTGCGGGGCTTGAAGGCGCCACCGCGAAGCATTGAGGCGCCGCCAAGCTTAATGGACTTGGCAATGTCCGTAACCTGCTCCTGCGTTTCTACGGAGCACGGACCTGCGATAACCTGAATCTTGCGTCCACCGATTTCAACACCGCCGACATTAATCACGGAATCCTGCGGATGGAACATGCGGTTAGCTCGCTTGAACGGCTCCTGCACACGCATTACCTTGTCTACCGCATCATCAATACGCAGCATATTGATATCAAGTGTGCTCGTATCGCCGATGATACCGAAAATGGTCATGTTGACACCATTAATTTCGTTAATTTGGAAGCCCTTGCTTTCCAAATTGCTGCGCATTTTCGCTTTATTTTCCTCCGGCGCTCCCGGCTTAAATACTATTACCATAAATTGTCTCCCCTTTGTTCTGACGCCCTTGTCATTTAATTTACCATACTGCTATAAGCTACCATGCTACAAAAAAAGCAGGCTCCCGTAAAAGAGCCTGCTGTAAAAGTCAAATCTTAATTGCAAGCACTGCGCTCGCAAATACTATTTATAGTCTCCAATACGATGATTACTGCTATATGATTTTTCCCATGCAAAATAACCGGTGCTAAAATAATAGTTAAATACCGGTGCGTAATAAAAACCATATTCAATTGCAGTGTTCATCATTTTAGATTCCATCATTTTCACCTGCAACAACTTCAGCATTTCCTTATGCTTCAAAATTTATCGCCATAATCAGCGATTGAGATTATTTTACTCCTCCTGCTCCGCAAACGTCAAGGAAAAAGCTAAATTTTATTTATTTTTTATCTTATCGCACTATTATTGTAAACTAGGTTACAGTAATAGTGCTATTTTTAAAGCATTAACACAAAATTTTACTGCTGATTTATAAGACAGCAATATTTTAAAGTTTACTTATAAATTCTGCCACCCGCTCCACAGCAGCATCAGCGCTCCTACAAGCACCACCGCCAATGCCAGCTTACGGAACAGATGCTGATTCAGGCGATAGAAAAATTTTTCTCCCAACCAGATAGCCAAAAGCATCACCGGTATAGTGTACAGCAACAAACTCCAATCAATGGTACCGCTGACATTACCGTAAAAATAATTCACCAACACCGTCAAAAAGCCGCTTAATCCAAAGAACCAGATCATGTTAGCCCGCATAACATCCTTCGGCAACTTTTCGTTAATAAAATACAAAACCAGCGGCGGTCCGCTGACACTGGTAGATGCGCCGAAAAAACCGCTCAAAATTCCTGCAGCAAAACGTCCGCAGGGTTTATTTTTAATCGGCAGCGTAAACTGCAGGCTAAGCAAAACCGTGGCGACCACAAGCACCGCTCCCAAAAACACCTCCAACTGTGCCGCAGGCAGCACCTTCAGCACCCAGCTTCCGGGAAGCATACCAACAACACTTCCCAAGGTCGTCAGGATAACCGTTGCTTTATCATAGCCTTCACGCACCCTGTACATAGTAATTGCCCGCAGAACCAAATTCAACAGCAACACAAAAATAACCGCCGCTTTAACCGACATCACCAAAGTAAGCACAGGCATGGCCACCAAAGCAAAGCCAAAGCCGGAAACAGTAGAAAAAAACGACGCTGCAAAAATAATACCTATTGTCAAAATAATCGCAGTATAATCCATTAGCTTCTCCCATACAGATTAGATATTATAAATTTAATTGTAACAAGTACAGGAAACGCCGTCAAATTAAATATCATATTAAGCAAAAAATCCGTGCAAACCAACGTCAAGCTTCTGTTTACACGGATTTTCAATTTCAGCTTTCTTCTAAAACACAGGGATTAGTCAACGCGCCTACAGCATCCGCACGACAGCGGTTGCAATGCTGCATCTGCGGCATCCACTGCCTGCAAACATTACGCAGCTGCATAATTTCTTCAGCCGCAGGCTCCGCAAGATGTGCAAAGCCAGTTCCCTCCACTGGCAGCATCGGTAAAATATTCTGCAGCTTCGCTCCCAGCAAAGCCATACGTCTGGCAATCGCCGGAATTTCCTGGATATTCACGCCGGAGATTGCTACCGTATTTATTTTCACCTTCACGCCATATTCGCCAAGCAGCTGCAATCCTTCTATCTGTCTTTCTAGCAGCAGCGCAGCAGCCTCTTCGCCGACATATTTTTTGCCGTCATCATTGATAAAGCTGTAAATATGCGCGCCGGTGTTGCTGGTAATCGCATTCACCGTCACCGTAACATAATCAACACCTAAAGCTGCTATCTCCTTGGCATACTTCGGCAGATAAAGGCCATTAGTCGAAAGGCAGAAGAAAACATCCTTATCAACCTCACGAATCATGCTCAGCGTTCTGCTGACCGTTGCCCAATTGGCCAGCGCATCGCCGGGGCCGGCAATGCCTGCTACCGTCAACTTCGGCACCTTGTCCTTCATCTGCAGATACCAATCGACTGCATCCTCCGGTACCATAACCCTTGCCACGACGCCGGGACGGCTTTCATTTACACAACTGTATTTGCGCAGACAATAATTACACTGCATATTGCATTTAGGTGCCACAGGCAGATGAATACGGGCGTAATCGCTACATTTAGCTGTAAAACAGGGATGTGTTTCAAGCTCACTCATGATTTACCTCACAAATACTTTCACGCAAGCCGGCATATCGGCCATCTGTTTTATATTGCTGCTGCAAGGCACTGTTAACAATCTGCTCAATGAGCAAGGCAGCACCACGCGCTCCGACCAGCGTATTATCGGTAAAGCACAGCCGGTCAAAGGCAGGATAAGCACAGCGCACTAACGGCACCTGATATTTTTCAGCCAAATTCTTTAAAAATGAAGAACCGCAAAACAATACAGGCTTGTGCTTTGCTGCAGCCTCTGCCATTTTATCCAAGCAAAATTCCGCAGTGTCCTCTGCAATAACAACGTGCATGCCCAGTTCTTCGGCAAAAAAGCTCTGTAAGCCCGCTAAATGTGCCTTGTCCGTAGCCAAAGCCACCGGCATCTGATACAAATTCACCAGATAATCGGCACTGCGATAAACGAGCTTTTCAGCCGCAGCCTCCAGCTCAGACAATTCTTCAGCAAAATCAACCTTCAACGCTGCGCCTAATTGACGCAAAAACTTCTGCATGCCTGCCACACCATAGGGATAAGCGCATTTGATATACGGCACGCCAAGTTTTTCCTGCATCTTTTGTGCCAACAGCTCACCATAGCCAAAGCAGATATTCAGCTCTGCCTGCGGCATTGCTGCAATATCGCGCAAGCTGCAATCCTGCAGTGCGCAGTTAACTCTAACCTTGGAACCCAAAAATTTCTTCAGCTCGGCTAAATCATTATCCGCATAAGGATCATCGTTCATTATGCCAAAAATATTTATCGTGGCAGCTTCTTTTTTCTCCGCATGTTGGAGCAAGGGCAACAACGCTAAATAAGCTGTTTCGACACCGCTGTCAATATTCCCTGCATATCCCGGCGCTTTTACATGCAATAATTTCTGCGAACCTTCGGTAGTAGCCAAAATACCGTCTACATCATCGCCAATCATATTCGGCACGCAGCCGCTGACTACAAATACCGCGCCGCAATGCGCAAAAATACGCTCCGCTTCCTGCAAAGCCTTGCACAAGACCTTCTCGCCGCCATTAACAACATCCTCATCATAAATAACATCAGAGGCCTGACGTACATCATAAGGCTTGCCGGCATATCGGAAAATCAGGCTGCCCCACTGACAGCCGACAACGGAATGCTGCAGGATTAAGGCATCCTTAATACCGGCAAGAGCACGCACAGCACCAAATAAAGCACAGCTACTTAATGGTTTCATTATTTTCTCTGCCTCCATACTCTGCTATACAGTTCGCGTGATGCTTTACTGTCTTTATCAGCTTCGCGCATCGGATAAAATACCGGGTCATAGGCCAGTTTGCTCAGCAAAAGATTGCTGCCTGTTCGCTGCGGTTGTTGCAGCATCTGCCAAACCTCTTCCATAATATCCACAAAGCCCTGATAAGACCACACCGAGCGGTCAAACAAATTATAAAGCACGGGAACATCCAAAGCAGCATAGCGCGGATGACCGTTGCAGATAACAAAATCACAGCTCTGCGCAGCCTCACGCAAGGCATCCTCCGAAGGCTCTAGTAAAATTTCCGCATCACAGCCATACTCAGCCTTAGCAAGCTCTATCCTGTCCTTAAATCTCTGCATCATTGCATCATCCAGACCTGTTTCTGCCTGGTAGGAAGGATTCATGATAATACATATTTTCGTAATCGGCAGACCATAATCCTGCTGATAAACGCGCAGCGCATCCGGCAAATAGGCAATACCATGCGCAATCAGGCAAAACTTATACTTGGCAAAGTCTGCACCCAGCTCCTGATAACGGGCGGCAACCCGTTCATATTCTTCCTGCAGCACGCGTTCAACAGCATTCTCGCAACCAAGCATTTTGCCAATCTGTCTGTACAAATCACTGATTCCTTCAATACCATGCCACTCCTGCATATCGGCAACATGCAGAAACGGCGTACCAAAGCGCTGCTCCATTGCCAGCGCCCATTTTTTGCGACGTACTATATTCAGCGCTGCCCGCGGAGCCTTTTTGATTGTCTGCAAATCAGCGGCAGGCAGATAGGCATTGACGGTAATCCCCATTTTCTGCAGCATCTCACTCATGCCTTGCAACTTATCCTCACCGTTATAGCCCCAGGCAAAGGTTTCGATATTTACGCTCCGCGGCTGTACTCTTTGAGGCTCCATCACCTGCTCAACTAAAGCGTCCATCACCTCTACATAACCGCAGCCCGGATAGACAGCACTAGAAGAAAACTTTTGCTTCTGCTTTTGGCAAGCCTTTTCACGCAAAACCTTGCGGCCATTGCTCTTGTCCATATGCGAAAAAACCTGCGACGTAATCGGCACGAGCTTCGCTTTAAACTGCGGCTGCAGGCTGCAGGCCAGGCCTGCCAAATCATCATTAATAATATCCGATACTACGGAAGGCAACAGAAAAATAATCTCCGGCTTTTGCTCACGCTCCACCTTTTGCAGTAAAGCCGTAAGCTTTTTCTCACCGCCGAAAATTACATCATTGTTGCGCAAATCCGCACATTCCAGCTCATAAACCGGGCTTTGGCCGCTACGCACATGACAACGATAATGAAAGCCGCAGCCACGCGGACTGTATAAGACAACGGCGGCATTTTTGATTTCGCTGATGCAGGCAAGATTTCCAGACACCTTGCCGTTAACGGCGTAGCGATGCAGATAACTTGAAGGGTTCATGCCAAAAAGCATGTTATCCTGATAATAATGGTTCATACTCATCAACTCCAATATATGACCTGCTTATTTTCTGCAGGCAAGAAATTAACATTGCTCAAACATAACATAGGAAATTTATCTTACACGTTTTTCCCGGCAAGAAAAAACGAAAAAATTCAAGGTAAAACCTTGAAGCCTCCGGTGTTATGTGTTTCCAGAACACATTCATCTAATCATGATTTGTATAATCTAGATTAGATGAATTATATACCATTCTGAAGAAATCCCTAATAGGGGATAAAATAAAACCTTTTATCGCTTCACTTAATCTCTATACCCGGATACATGCGCTCTGCCAAAAATCTCAGTCCATCCTCCGTACGGCAGCCTGTTCCGTAGGTAAAGCGCAGAGGAATACTGTAGGTACGTTTATTTTTGATGCAGGGCAAATTTTGCAAAGCAGGGTTTTTCGTAAGCTTGGTAATACACTCGCCGTAATCTGCATGACTGCACACAACAAACAATACATCAGGGTTTTCTTTGACAACATTCTCAAAGCCTATAACAGGCGGTGTTTCAGCAACCTTACCGCCGATTCTGCTTACCATGTCGCCAACTAATTTTGTATTGTCATAGCTGATCATCGAGCTTATAAATTCAACTATCATAACCTTAGGCTTAGTATAGGAAGCATTAGCCTTATTAATATCAGCAATAGTTTTATATGTACTGTTCACAACCGCTTCAGCCTTAGCATCAACGCGCAAAGCAGCGCCCAAATCACGAACAAACTGCATTTCTTTATCTACAGTTTCCTTGATGATATGCTTGCTCGGAGTATTGGTATTCAAGGGCACAAGCGTTTTTACGCCTCGTTCGTTCCAATAATCGGTGTTATTCAAACGGTTGCGGATAAATACACATTGCTGGGCAATAATTAAATCAGGATGCATGCTTGTAACATATTCCATATTCAGATAACCGCTGGGACATTTTTTTATTTTTTGAAACTGCTCCCAATTTTCCGGACGCATAGCATATTGCCTGCTGTTTTGGGCAACAGCCATTAAAATATTCGGCGCCGCACCAAGCTCCAGCAAAGTTTCCGTTTCATTTTCTCCAATTACAAGCACGCGCTGCGGTGCCTTATCAAATACCTGCTTATTGGGCCCCTTGACATAATAGTTATCAACATTAATATTATTAACAACTACCGGTTTATCTTGCTGCTTTGCCTGCTGCTTATCGAGGCTTTGACAGCCCAAAATACTGCAGGCAAGCGCAATAATAAGACTACTGATAATATATTTTTTCATCGCTTACCATACCCATAATTCTTACTGATCAACAAATAAATAAAGATTGGCGCACCTATAACCGACACAACAACGCCTATAGGCACCTCAGAGCCTTCCATGATTGTTCTGCTGATAACATCGGCACAGACCATGAACAGCATACCAAGCACCGCACTCATAGGCAAAACCTTTTTATAGTTACCGCTGCAAAGCAAGCGTGCTATATGAGGTATTACCAGACCGACAAATCCGATAATACCGCAATTATAGACAATCAGGCCGACTATCAGCGCGCACAGCAAAATATAAATTCGGCGCATTTTAGATAAATCATAGCCTAAGGTTACGGATACCTCATCGCCCAACAGCATTAAATTAAGAATGCGTGAATTTTTGACAAAGTATAACGAGATAAAAAATACAACAGCCAATAAAATTCCTGTATTATGCCAATCTGCTGTCTGTAGGCTGCCCATCAGCCAAAAGGTTACGCTTTGAATACGTTCCGCATCGGCATAAATAGAAATCAGCAGACTTATTCCGGCCGCACACACTGCATTTAAAGCCATACCGGAAAGAAGAATTGCCGTTGTACCTGATTTACCGAATCTTAAGGAAAGTAAAACGATAAATATAGTCACGGCAAAGGCTCCCAAAAACGCAAAGCAGCCAATGGCATCAAAGCCGGCAACACTGGTGAAGCCCAAAATAATTGCGATAACGGCACCTAAGCCGGCACCGGAGGAAATACCCAGCAAATAAGGATCCGCCAGGGAATTGCGCATAACAGCCTGCATAACACAGCCTGTTATACTGAGTCCATAGCCTACAACCGCTGCCAAAACCAATCTTGGCAAGCGCAGATAATAGATAACATCAGCCAGAATATTACCATTTGCCGTACCCTGAAAAATTTGCCAAAGTATTTGCGCTGTCTGTTGAAAGCCTATATAGATAGTGCCTATGCCAACAGTAAAATTTAAAATGCCGCAGGCAAGAAGCAGCACACCTGTTATTGTACCTACTGTTTTTATTCGCTCCATATTGACCTCAATTTTTATAAGCAATCAAAAGCTTGCCGTCCGCTTTACGCAAAACATCAGCTTCTACCTCAAATAAATCACTGATAAATTGGCTGTTTAAAAGCTCCTCCGGCGTTCCCTGCCCCATTACCTGGCCATTTTTCATAGCGATTATTTCATCACAATACATGGCGGCAATATTCAAATCGTGCAAGGCCGCAACAACAGTAAAACCCTGCCTGCTGATGATATTGAGCAGCTGCAGCTGATATTTGATATCCAGATGATTCGTAGGCTCATCCAAAATCAGGCATTCTGTCTGCTGCGTCAACGCACGTGCCAGCATAACCCTTTGCTGCTCACCACCGCTTAACAGAGAAAAGCTGCCATGTGCAAATTTTTCCATGCCAACTACCCGCAAAGCTTCATTAGCAATAGCGTAATCTTCTGCATTATCGTCTTCCATCGAATTTTTGTAAGGACTGCGTCCCATCAGCACAACATCAAGCACTTCAAAATCAAAATTGTAATAATTATGTTGTGCCAAAACAGACTGCATCTGAGCGCTTTGCTTGACAGTATACTGATTTAACGGCTTGCCGTTTAGATAGATAACACCGCTGTCAGGCTCCAATACGCGATATATACATTTGAGCATGGTACTTTTACCGCTGCCGTTAGGACCGATAATACCTGTAAATTTCTGCTTGGGAAAATCTAGCGAAATATTTTTGAGAATTTCTCTGTCGCCAAACTGCACCTTTAAGCGTTCTACTTTTATATCCATTTTATTTAGCTCCAAATCTGTAATTTTGTTTAAGCATCATGTAAATAAAGCAAGGTGCTCCAATCAGAGAAAAGACAACACCCAAGGGAATATCGATGCCGTTGATTAAGGTTCGTGATAAAATATCCATCACTACGGTTACCAAACCGCCAAATGCGACTGCCACAGGCAGCAGCTTTTTATGATTAGAACCAAAAATCAGACGTACAAAATGCGGAATCAAAAGGCCTATAAAGCCAATCGTACCGGAATTAAAGACGATAAAACCGACCAAAAGACCGTTTAACAGCAGGTAACGCTTAATGTATCTTTTTAAATCAACGCCCAAAGTCATCGCCGAATCATATCCCGTAAGCATAAGATTTAAAATGCGCGTCTGCGTCATAAAGTAGCCCGCCAGACAAACAACTACAACTGCTAAAATCAGCACATTGCCCAGCTTGGCATTGGCAACATTACCCATCAGCCAGTAGGTTATCGCTTCCATGCCTTCCTTATTACGTCCGACAAACGCGATTAAGCTGGACAGGCTGGCGCAAATTGCACTCACTGCCATACCGGCAAGCAGCAGATTGGATGCAGATTTAGTTCGCGAATTATCAGCGATATAGGTTACGAGCAAGGAAATGGCGAATGCTCCAATAAATGCACAAATTCCGATAGCCTGCGCTCCGAGAAAAGCTCCCAGCCCCAAGAAAATAGCACAGGTCGCTCCCAGTGATGCTCCCGACGAAACGCCCAAAATATAAGGATCCGCCAAAGGATTTTGTACCACAGCCTGCATGATTATGCCGGAAAGCGTCAGACCCATGCCAACACAGGCTGCAAGAATAATACGCGGCATGCGCAGCATCCAGACAACGTCAACAAGGTCACCGCTTATATCGGTTGCCTGTAAAATCCCTGCTTTTATCAACAAGATTTCTACTATCTCTGTCCATGCCAAGGAAATAAAGCCTAACTTCAAGCCCAAAATAATCATGCAAAGCATAGTCAGAAACAGTAACAGCAGAAGATACTTTACTTTTATATTTTTTATTTGTGCCGTTATTGCAAAATTCATCATCTATACCTAAAAATAATCAAACAGATGGGGAATATCCCCATCTGTTATGATTCAAATCCTTAATTAAAGTTCAAAGTTTGCAGAGAATACTACGGTACGCGGAGCGCCCAAGCATAAGCTGTTGCTACCAGAACGAGCACTCCAGTAATCCTTGCCAGCTACATTGTAGCACATCAGGTCGAAGGTTACCGGTGTATTGTTCAGTTTAGTCTTGTAGGAAGCGCCCAGATCATATTTAGCAAAAGAAGGAACATCCAAGGCACCATTATTGATTGAAGTAGAACCAAGGTAGGTCATTCTGCCAATAAAGGACAGCTCATCAGTCGGATGATAAATAGCACCTACAGTACCAGACCATTTAGAAGCACCATTGATTTTATTGCCTTTGTAATCTTTGGCATCCAGATACATAGCGCCACCAATCAAATCCCATTTTTTAGCCAATTGACCGGTAAAAGCCCATTCAAAGCCTTTATTTTCCTGCTCGCCATCCTGTACAAGATATTTAAGGCTACCAATTTTTTTATCAATATTGTTAGCTTGAGTAATCTTGAAGGCAGTAAAGGTATTCAGAAAATCACCTGTTTTTACTTTCACGCCAATCTCATTTTGTTTGGTCTTCGCAGGATCAAGCATTTGTCCTTCATTTGCATAGCCTTTACCAAGAGATACCATAGAACCAGTGCCAAAGCTTTCAGTATGGTCAGCATACACAGTTACGGAATCAGAAATTTTATAGCTTGCTGCAAATGTTGGGCAGATAGCATCAGAATCTTGATGAGAATTATCTTTCATAACCTTTTTAACCTTATGACCGTGCAAACCTAAGGTTACTACAAGCTTGTCATCAAGAGCTTTCAATGTATCTACTACATGCCAGCCAGTCATTTGAGCATCTTGGTTATGCGCAGGATCATAGGAAGGTCTAGGCAAAGACGGCCAATGATTAGCTTGGTACAAATTACCAGTTCCTGTCCATTTGCCAAGACCGCCATTCCATGCAGCATTGTTGCTCAAAGCGTATGTATACCAGGTTTTATCTACACCGACTAAATATTCATTTTCTACAGTACCTAAGTTGAAATTACCCTTCAAACCAGTTCCAACAATTTTTTTAGTAAGATTCAGCGGATAGTTGGTCATATTAATGCTAAAATCACCATTATTGTTAGTGATTGTAGGATTGCCATCTACATAGCCATACCAATCCTCACGATGATAACCAGCATTAAAATATACATTTAAATTATCCGTCAATTTTTGCTCATGATTCAATGCAGCAATCCAGTTATCATATTCGTTATAGGACCAGTCTGGTTTATAAATCTTGCCTGCATCAGGTACATCTGGTAAAGATGTTACAGCTTTGTCAAAGCTAAATGCACCAGGACCGCCCTTATGGTCTGTATGATCGTAAACAATTAACAAATTACTCTTAGATTTATCTGTCTTCTGATCTAAGTTAATAGAAAATGCCTGCTGTTCAAGATTCTCTCCATCGATAGCAGTGTCGCCATTAATATTACTTGCAGTAATGCGAATACCATAGCGATCGTTTTCACCAAAACGACGGCCTACGTCGATAGCCTCCTGCATAGAGGAACCACCACGGTAAGCAACCTTCAGATTAGCATTGCCCTCAGCAGAAGCAGCCTTAGATTGAATGTTAACAGTACCGGCAGCAGCTTCAGACAGCGGTGTTGCATTCAAGCCCAAGCTAGGGCCAGAAATAATGCTAACGCTATCAGCCCAGTAATAAGGAATATTTTCCTGACACAACAAACCAGGAATACCATTTACATAATAGCTATGGCCCGATTGATAAATACCACGAATGGAAATATCAGTATAGGTACCACCACGATCAGCTCTTACGGAAGGATCAAGAGACAGTGCATCACTAATACCACCATTAGGAGTAGCAAATTTTTCAATAGTTTTATTGCTAATTTCGCTGACAGTCATCGGTGCAGACATAATATCCTGTTTACCGATCATACCAATGGTTACAGCCTCTTTAGCCATCCCCCCCCGGAAGAACATCTGCACTTCCTTCAACAACAACCTCATCCAGATTGCCATGCATAGTTTGCTCTGCAGCACTTGCAGACATTACAAAGCCTACGCTGGCAACAGCGCACAGCACTGACATAACCAGCGCTTTTTTGTTTTTCATCATACTCATACACCTCATAAAAAATTTATTTTTTAACCATTGCCACCGAGCTGTCCGAGTTTCGCGTGCGACTCCGGCTAAAAGCATATTTTATCATCAGAATTATAGCACATCTTTGATTTTCTGTCAATAAAACAGACAATTACTGGAAATCAAAAACACCGGAAAGTCCAAAGTAAAAACTTTGAAGCTTCCGGCGTTCCATGCTTCCAAATATTTATCTAATCGTGATTTGTATAATCTGGATTAGATTAACTACTTTAATTGCCCCTGCTCTATATGCAAAACTTTGTCGCAAAGCCATTCCTCTAAAGATCTACAAAGCACTAGAAATATTTTATGACTTCTCTTACACCTACACCAGCTCATCCAAGCCAACTAACTTTATTCCCTTTTCTGCCGCATAAGCAACCGCCTGCTCTGTATAACCGGCTTTGGAAAAGAAATAATAATATAAACTCTTATCCTGCGCTACTTTTTTGCCTAAAAAGTGCTTCAAGTCTTTTACGTCTACCGGTCTGTGCTTATATTTACACTCACCCAAAAGTATTTGCGTTTGCCTGTAATCAACTGCCATAATATCTATTTCATCAGTCTTGTTCCACCAACGGCCAATCTTCGTAAAATAAAATGGCAAGTCATGTTTTCTATTCTGCTTACGCAAATATTGCTGGCAAACATCTTCAAATACATACGATGTAAAACGCTCCAGCTCAGGCTTGACAACATATTGATAAATCCCTCCTGCATCGCCTGATTCCAGCTCAGATAAATTCGGGAACACAAAGGCATACCAAAAACCGAAGAAATTATCGGTAACCTTATATAAGCCTCTCTGTTTATTAGCTTGCTCCTTAATATTGGCATCCACAGAAAACTCTCTGCACAAAATTCCCAATTCCAAAAGATTTTTTAAATATACACTCAGCTTGCTTTTATCAATCTGAGTTTTTTGATAAATATCATTTAATTGGGTATTGCCTAAAGCAACTGCTTCAATCACTGCATTATAAACGCTTGTCTCACGCAGCTCCTGACGCATAAGAAACTCCACTTCGCTGTAAAGCACACTGCCTCTGCTTAAAATACTGCGTACAATATTTTCACCCAAAGAGTACTTATCGGAAAACTGCTTTAAGTAATGCGGAATACCGCCCAAAATTGCATAAGCAGTAATTTTGTCTTCTATGCTGTAATTAGGAAAAAACTGTTGGGCAGAATAAAAATCCATCGCCTGCATTTTTAAAATTCCTGTAGCACGTCCATAAAGCGGTTTTTTCTCTGCTAAAACTTCTTTTTCTATAAATGACATTGCGCTGCCACACAAAATCAGCATTACATTAGACTGCTTTAAAACCTCATCCCACAGCTTTTGCAAAATAGAAGGAATAGCATTATTCCCTTTTACCATATAGGGGAATTCGTCAATAACAACTACTATTTTTTTCTCTTTTGCCAGCTCCGATATACTGAGCAAGGCCTGCTCCCAATCACTGAAACGAGTAATATATTTTGCTGCCTGGTGATTTTTTTCCAATAATCGCTGACTAAACGCTTCAAGCTGTTTTTCATCAATAATTTCTGTACAAGTATAAAAAATATGCTCTTTATCTTGACAAAATTGACGCAGCAACTCTGTTTTGCCTACACGTCGTCTGCCGTAAAGCACTACAAGCTGACCGTCCGCACTATTATATCTGTCCTCTAAAAATTTTAATTCTTCCTCGCGACCGATGAACATCTTACTCACCTCATTTATCTAATCGTGATTTGTATAATTTGGATTAGATAAATTATATACCATTGTAAGGAAATCTGCAAGAGATAGGCAGATGAATGAGAAAAACTCCGGAAAAACTAAAAATATGCTTTGAATTCCCAAATCATTTTATGTCTTTTCCATTTATTTCTACATAAAGAAATACCTCGCTTTTATTTTCCTGCTACCTTAAGTCACTTACTGTTACATTCTAAACACTTTTAGCTAATTATCTTTTCTAACCTCTTGCTTTTTGCATATTGATAATATATACTATAAATTAACCTTATTCAGCTTGTAACACTTTTCAAAACAAGCTGAGGCAGTTGCTGCTGCCAAAAATTTTTTGATGAGTATTTTTAGGAGGCAATTCATGGAAGCAATTCAACAAACAATCATGTATTTTCACAAAGGCGGTCTCGTTATGTGGCCGCTGCTTTTCTGTTCAATCGCAGTAATTGCAATTGCAATTGAGCGTTTTCTGTTTTACAAGGCAGAAGACAGCGGTCAGCCATTTGCCGCTAAGTATTGCGAACTTTTGCGAGCTGACGAAAGAGAAGAAGCTTTTCAATTAGCAGAAGCAGCTAACGGCGAATGCGCTAAAATCGTTGCTGATGCAGCTAAAATTACCGATGGCAGAGAACAACAAAAAGCATTTTTGGAAAGCCAGGCAGGTATTTTCATTGCTAAACTGAAAAATAAACTGGACTACCTTGCTATTATTGTTACTATGTCCCCGCTGCTGGGCCTGCTCGGTACCATCGTTGGTATGATCGGTGCCTTCAGTATCTTCAATCTGGAATCCGGCGCTCCTATCGCTATCACCGGCGGTATCGGCGAAGCACTTATCGCTACTGCTACCGGTCTTTGCGTAGCTATTCTTTCCTTGTGCGCACACTCTTATTTTGCCCATCGTATGGATAATATGATTACCGACATGGAGCAATGCTTCAGTGCTCTTCTCGAAGCAGAAACAAGGAGTGGTAAATAATGCAGCTGCGCAATGTACGTGACAGAAAAACTCCGGAGCTTATTATTATCCCTATGATCGATATCATGTTCTTTCTGCTGGTATTCTTCATGCTCAGCACCATGTACATGATCGACCTGAAAACCATTCCCGTTAAACTGCCGCAGGCAGCACATGCTGCTACGGATACAACGACAACTTTCGCTGTATCCTTGAAAAATGACGGCTCTCTTTATCTTGGCGATGCGCCGACAGATATCCAGTCTTTAATAACCCAATCCTCAATCGAACAAAAAAATAATCCTCGTTTTGCTATTGTTATCAGAGCAGACAAGGATGTTGATTACGGTCGTGTTATTGAACTTATTGATAAACTTAAAGGCGCAGGTATTACCCGCTTTGGTTTGGCAACGGATGGAGCTGGTAAATAATGAATTCTGGTCAACGCAGTAGAATCGGCTTTATCGGTTCTATCGTAACACATATTTTTATCTTACTTTTCGTAAGCTTCGTCGGACTGTTTAATTTATCGCATCCGCCTGCTAACGATATCGTAGAGGTATCACTGTTTGGCGGCGGCGGCGGTGGTGGCGGCAATGATGCCGACATTGAAGACAGTAATGCAAACGACGAAGAAAACTCTACTGAAGAAGATGTGCAGGAAGAGCCTACACCGGATCCGGAGGCTATCTGGAAAAACGATGAGAATAAGCCTCAACCTGTACATAAAAAATCTGCTGTGAAAAAGGTTGCCCGTAAGGGCAGCGGCACAGGTCAAGGCAGCGGCCATGGCAGCGGTGTCGGCCCCGGCACCGGCTCCGGCAGTGGCGGCGGTAACGGCACAGGCAACGGCAGCGGTACAGGCAGTGGCAGCGGCGGTGGCAGCGGCAACGCTTCTGTTGCAATTATGCCGCGTATCGTGCGCAAGATTGACCCTGTATATCCTGCTGCAGAACGCAATGCAGGCATCACCGGTTCAGGCGTTGTACGCCTTCTGGTAAACACCAACGGTACTGTTGATGAGGTTACCCTCGTAAGCTCCAGCGGTAACGCTAACCTCGACCAGGCAGGTATCAATGCCGCTTATAAATGGCGCTTCACCAGCGCTGTCGGTACTAACGGCCAAAAGGTTCGCTGCTATTTGCGCTTACCCTTCACCTTCAGACTGAGATAATTAAAACCTGTTAGCTGAAAAACTCAGCTAACAGGTTTTTTTGTGCTTCAAATATTAAAATTACTTTTCTTGCTGTCCTTCCGTCAGATAGGTCCAGCCGTTCTCCTGACGCACCTTGCCCTCTTTCATCAGATGGCCCAGAGCACGCTTGAAGGCAGCCTTGCTGATACCAAACTTCTGCTTGATAATCTCCAGCGGCGTAGAATCGCAGTAAGGCATGCTGCCGTTACGCTTCACCAGGAAATCATATATATCCTGAGCATCCGCAACAAGTGCATTCTCCTTTTGCAGACGCATAGAAACGTTAATACGTCCGTCCTCACGCAGATAGGTTACACGGCAGGTAACCTCCTGGCCGAAATCAAGTCTGCCACCGGGCACTTCACTGCGATGCAGGAAAGCAATAAAGCGTTGGTTGGTAAAAAGGAAGAAGCCTTCCGGCAGAATGTTGTAAATCGTACCGGTAACCTTGTCACCGATTTTCAAGCCTTCTGCAGGCTTGGAAGCCTTCACCATATCTTCTTCTACGCGCATCGTCACAGCCTGACGGCCGCTCTTATCGCGATACAGTCTTACCCACACGAGCTGACCGGGGTTTACATGGCCGCGCATCTGGCTATAGGGCAGGAACACACCACGCTCTGCGCCGATATCAACGAAGCCGCCGTCACGGGTAACGCTCAGCACACGTACATAGCCTAATTGGCCTTCACGCATCTTCGGCAGCTTCATGCTGGCCGTCAGACGCTTGCTGGGATCAAGGTAAAGATATACCTTTACCTCATCGCCAATATTAACCTCAGAGGTCTGCTGCAGCTTATGCAGCATGATATCGTCAGAGGTATTACCGGTGCCTGCGTCAAGGAAGGCTGCATTTTCATTCATACGTACAACCTTTAAGCTGACTACATCACCGGGGCGGTATTTAGTATTGTTCGTAACAACAGGAGCCTTTTTAGCTCTGCTGAATTTTTTATTATCAATCATCCGTATTCTCCACAAAGCTTTCAGACGGAGCATCTGCCCACAGCTGCTCTAAATTATAAAAATCGCGTTCTTCCTCCAGGAAAACGTGAGCAACAACATCACCGTAATCCAACAGTACCCAACGTGCGTCGGCATAGCCTTCCTTATGGGTAGGATGCACGCCTGCTTCTGCCAGCTTATCCTCGATATTATCAGCAATTGCCTTAACCAGAGTGCTGTTGCCGGCGCTGCAGATTACATAAAAATCTGTAACGGGAGATAAGCCCTCCATATTTAATAAAAGTATATCCTTTGCTTTTTTGTCATTGGCCGCAGCCGCAATTTTTTGTGCAATGTCTTTAGTTTCCATTAAACATCCTCCTTAATTATTGCTTGCCTTTTCAGCAAACTTTGCTTCTTTTTCCAATTCATCTCTATCCTTAGGCTGCAGATGCTCCTTCGGCTCTTCTTCTGCTTCTGTTGCGGTATCTTCCTCATCTTTAAGATAAGGTATACCCAGCTCATCCAAGGATTTGTTTACGTCAGCCTGCTCGGCATTCCAATAGCTTACACCGGAGCTATCGTCAAATTTGCCATAAAGCATGCAGCTGCGCAGCTTATCATCGCCAAACAGCTTAAAACTGTTGGCAGCCTTAAGCATCGTCAACGTATTAAGATCTGTTTCTACATATTTGTCCAACGTTGCCAGCAGATTGCTTATTTTAGCTACATTTTGCACGGAAAACATCTGCTCAGCCGCTGCCTTCAGGAATTTCTGCTGTCTTTGCACGCGTCCGATATCACCAAGCTCATCCTTGCGGAAACGCACATATTTACCGGCAGTTTCACCATCCATATGCTGATAGCCATGCTTGATATCAATAACCAAATCAGCATATGGATCCTCGTAATACATATCCTTGTCTACGTAAATATCTACGCCGCCGATTAAATTTACGACATCAATAAAACCACGCCAGTTTGCCAACGCATAATAATGGATAGGTACACGCAGCAGATTAGCAACAGTCTGCTTCGCCATCACAGCTCCGCCATAGGCATAAGCCGCATTAATCTTCTCCGGATCCTTGTGTCCCGGAAGTATTACCTTCGTATCACGCGGAATAGATAAAACCGCAACCTTATTATTCTGCGGATCAAAGCTCAGCAAAATAATCGCATCTGTACGCTTAGGCTCGCTTTCCGCCGCTTCGCTGTCACCATCATCAATTCCCAGCAGCAGAACGTTGATGCGTTCATTGAGCTTCTGGTCATCACGTATTTTATCATCTGCCGCAGTTACGCTTACATGCGGCGGATTGATAAAATTGTTATAAATCCAGCAGGTTCCGAAAAAAAGTGCTGTTCCTAAAAGTCCTGCAAAAAGCAGCAAGCAAAGCAATCTTCCCCAGCGAAACTTCCGCCTGATGCGACGTTTTGCCGGCTGCTGTTGATTATTATTCTCTTCCATACTTGCCCTGCCTATTTGTTAACTGATTTCTGCGCCAGCATCAGCTCATTATAACCGTCAATGCAATGCGGATGAATTAATTGTCCGCCGGCAAGCAGATATTCAATAGTATTGCTGTAAGCCTTAAGCATTGCTTTATCAAGGCTTTTATGTGCCAGCTTGCGCAAATCCTCTATCCCCGGGAAATCTCTTCCCGGTTCAATCATATCTGCCAAAAATACAACCTTTGCCAAATCCGTCATGTGGGCGGCACCGGTTGTATGCTGCGAAATCCCTGCCAAAATTTCCTTATCTGTTACACCATATTTGGTCTGCGCATAGTATACACCTAATTTGGCATGCAGCAAAATCGGCTGATTACGTTCTACATCATCAATAGCAATTCCCAGTGCATCTGCCTCCGCCGCACTTTCCTTGCTGGCAACCTCACGGCCGCAATCATGCAGCAGCGCGCAAATCGCTATTTTTTCTTCCGGCAGCTTATGTGACTTTGCCAGTTCCAAAGCGGTTTCGTAAACGTGTACAGAATGTTTATAACGCTTCGGCGGCAAGGAAGCCTGCAAAAGCTGTTTCATTTCGTCTATTGTCATCATTTCTGCTTCATCCCTGCCTTTGATATAAATTGTGAGCATTGATATATTGCTCCACAGCCTGCGGCACCAAACCCGCCAGGCTCGCTCCTTCATGCAGCCTTGTCCTTATTTCGGTAGATGAAATATCATATTCGGGTGTATGCAGCAACATAATTCTTTCTGCGGCAGCAGCGCCCAAATGATGCACTACTTCTTCCATCACACCTTCGTAACCCGGTCTGCCGGCAGCTACAAAGGTTGCCAGCTGCAGCATTTCGTTGATAGAATTCCATGTATGCAGCTGAGCCACCGAATCAGCTCCGATAATAAAATAAAGCTCCTTATCCGGATATATCTGCCGCAGCTCTCGCAGGGTATCTATCGTATAGGATACGCCGCTACGCCGCAACTCCATATCCGACACGGTAAAATGCGTATACGGCTTTACCGCCAGTTCGGTCATCGCATAACGATGCTCTGCCGGCGCATAATCCTGTCCTACCTTATGCGGTGGTACAAAAGCCGGGATAAAAATAATTTGTTCCAGTGCAATACGTTCGTAAATAGCTTCAGCAATACGCAGATGCCCTATATGAATAGGATCAAAGGTCCCGCCTAAAATACCAAGTCCCTTTCCCGTCACAGTCATCCTCCTTGCTCAACACTTTTCTATTATTTTATTATATCAATCACTCAGCATTTGTACAACCTTCTGCAGCAGAATTATTATCGCAATAAGCAATAAAATTCCCTTTGTGCGGTCTTTAACATCAAAAACAGTTTTAGGCCTTCTCAGATAATCTGAAAAGGCCTGCAAATAATCTTTAAATGTAGGGGGTTTAGGTTCTCGTTTTGTCATTTTTTCTCCAATTTTAGAGATAAAGTGAAGATAACCTCTCTTCACTTTATCATATTATTTTACTCGTATCTCAAAGCATCAATCGGATCAAGCAGCGCTGCCTTACGTGCCGGATAAATGCCGAAGAACAGTCCGATGCCGACCGAAAAGATTACCGCAATAACAATCGCCCAGACGGAAATAACCGTATTCCATCCTGCCATACTGCTGATAATGCAGGAAGCACCGATACCAAGCATTACACCTAATGTGCCGCCGATAATACCTATTACCATGGATTCAACCAAGAACTGCAGCAGGATATTATTATATGTTGCACCCAAAGCCTTGCGGATACCAATCTCACGCGTACGCTCTGTTACAGACACCAACATAATATTCATAATACCGATACCGCCGACCAAAAGGCTGATAGCAGCAATACAGCCGAGAAGTATCGTAATATTATTGGCTGTTTCCATCATAGTTTCCATAATCTGCGCCATGTTGCCTACAGTAAAATCATCGTTAGCGCCCTCTTTAATTTTGTGGCGGGTGCGCAGCACCTGTTCTACATCGGCCTGCACATCATTGATAATATTTTCATTTTCAGCCTGCACTGTGATGCGCTGTACATTCGTAATACCCATCATACGGTTCTGTGCCGTAGTCAGGGGAACATAAACCACGTCGTCCTGATCCATGCCCATGCTTCCCTGACCCTTGCTTTTCAAAACACCGACAACCTGAAACGGTGCCTTGTTAATACGCATAATCTTACCAACAGGATTGCCCTCGGGGAACAAACTGTCAGCAACAGTCTTACCGATAACTGCCACTCTGCCGCGGCTTATGAGGTCACGATCATTCAAAATACGTCCGTCATCAACCTCCAGGCTGGAAATGGTAAAGTTGCTGGGCGTTGTACCTTCAACACGGCTGGTCCAGTTCTGATTGCCTGCAACCATTTGATAGCTTCTGTTGACACTAGCCGTAATGTTGGCAATGCCGTCAACCTGCTTTCCGATAGCCTGCATATCATCATACGTCAGCTTAACGCCTTCACCTGCTGCCAGTCGTGCACCGGTAGAGGTACGGCCGCCGGAAGTGATAATCAACAGATTACTGCCCAGCTTGGAGATATTGCTCTTAACATTCTCCTTCAGGCCAAAGCCCAGGCTGACCATCGCAATAACGGCACCAACACCGATGATAATACCAAGAAGCGTCAGGAAGGTGCGCAGTTTATTGGAAACCATGCCCTGCAAAGCCATTTTAATGCTTTCATTCAACATAAATATCTACCTTCCTTTATCAGCTTTGCGTACCGTAGCGCATATGCTGCAGCTCTATAGCAGCATAATCAGTCTTACCGCCGCTGCGTTCATCACTTACCAGCTGTCCGTCACGCATTACCAGGATACGCTTCGTCTGCTCGGCAATATCCGGTTCATGGGTAACCATAACCACAGTCTTGCCGCTCTCATTCATTTTCTTGAAAATATCCATAATCTCGTAACTGGATTTGGTATCAAGATTGCCTGTAGGCTCATCGGCCATTATAATAGCCGGGTTATTGATTAAGGCTCTGGCAATGGCTACACGCTGACGCTGACCACCGCTCATCTCCATAGGCTTATGCTCAAGTCTCTCGCCCAGACCAACGGCCTCCAACGCCTTCTTTGCGCGCTCCATGCGTTCTTCTTCATCTACACCGGCATATACGAGCGGTAAGGCTACATTCTCCTGTGCTGTCAGCTTAGCTAGCAGATTAAAGTTTTGGAAGACAAAGCCTATCTTTGCATTACGTGTATGCGCCAGCTCATCGTCATCATAGCCAGCAATCTCCTTGCCATCAAGAAAATACTCGCCGGATGTCGGTCTGTCCAGACAGCCGAGAATATTCATCATCGTGGATTTACCGCTGCCGGAAGGCCCCATAATAGAAGTAAATTCACCGGGTTCTATCTTGAGATTTACGTGATAAAGCGCGTGTACCACGCTGTCACCCATCTGATAGGTTTTCATAATATCTTTTAATTCGATAACAGACATAAAGCTAACGCCTCCTTAGTGCATCGGCGGGGGGCCCATTCTGTTACTGGTCTGCTTGCTGACAGCCTTCTTCACCAGCAGCTTGTCACCAACGCTGAGACCGGTTGCTGTAACAGCTACCTCGCTGTCACTTGTCAGACCGAGTTTTACATCTACATCACGTGTTTCCTTAGTCTTTTCGTTATATACCTTTACGTAGTGGCGGCTGCCCTCACTGTATATGCAGTTTAAAGGCACAATGGTTACATCGTTTGCTTCATCGATAATAATCTCGGTTCTTGCTGTCATAGTCGGCAGCAGCTTGCCCTTAGCATCATCAACAGTAACATAAACCTTATAATAGATAACGTTGTTTTCCGTAGTTGCACTACGGGAAATCAAGCGTACCTTACCGGTAAATGTTTCGTTGGGATAAGCATCAACAGTAAACTTTACCTTTTGCCCGTCCTTAACCTGACCGATATCGGATTCATCGACAAGTGCTTCAATCTCCATATTATCCAGTGTTGCCACAGACATAATAACCTGCGGTGTGCTGATACCGGAGCTGATAGTCTGGCCAACCGGTGTAGGCTTACCGATAATGTAACCGGAAATCGGCGTGGTAATAACAGTATCATTAACATCAGAAGCAGCCTTTTCATAGTTGCTCTTGGCTACAAGATAATCTGCTTCCACGCTGTCAAATGTTGATTGGCTGATAGCACCGCGGTTCAGCAGGTTCAGATTACGCTCATAGTTAGCCTGGGCATTATGCAGCTTGGCCTGCATCTGAGCCAGCGTTGCGTTCAAAGATGTTGCATCAAGGCGCACCAGTACGTCACCGGCGTTGACATGCTGGTTTTCTTTAACCAGTACCTCAACAATTCGTCCGGTAATCTTGGAGCTGATATCAACATTATCCTGTGCGCTTAATGCGCCGGTTGCCGAAACAGTTTGCATAATGTTACCTTTTTTTACTTCTGTTTCTACATCTACTAAATCTGCAAATTTTTCACGCATACTATTTATTCTAGTTTCCACTTCTTTTTTAGTTGCAGTGGCTTTTTCTTTTTTTATTCCTAAATTTTTGTATTTTCCTAAAGTTACTTCAGGTTTTACAAAGAATGTGAAGTTCACTTCCATTCCATTATCATCTAATTTTACTAAATTTACTTGAGGTTCTGCAACAGGAATGATATTTTTTTCATCTATTAATTTGTGATAATATTGATGAACTAGCTCATCGCTTGCTTCAACATACAAATCGGTTTTTCCATATTTTTTTTCATATATGTTTCTTGGTGCTTTTCCTTGACGGAAACCATCAATTTTAACTTTCTTGTTTATTTTGTTGAAAGCTTTATCTAAAGCATTTGACCATTCAGAACCTTCTACTTTATAATTTTCTACTATTTTACTCATATTTACACTTCCTTAACTTATTGCTTTAATTATGACATTATATGAACCACCGTTTGGGGTTGCTACGGCGCGTACTTCGCCAACTTTAGCACCAATGATAGATTTTGCTATTGGACTTTCGTTAGATATCTTGTTATTTGATGGATCTGCTTCTTTAGAACCAACGATACGATATTCTTCTTCTTCATCGTCATCAACATAGCAAATTTTAACAGTTACGCCTAAATCAACGGTATCAGTTTTTTTATTTTCTATAATTTCAGCATTTTCCATTATTTTTTCTAATTCTAGAATACGACCTTCAATTTGTGCTTGTTCCGCTCTAGCAGCATCATAATCAGCATTTTCTGATAAATCTCCTAGGGCTCTTGCGTCTTTCAATGCTTTAATGATTTCTGGTCTTTTAACATTTTTTAATTCGTTTAATTCTTGTTCTATTTCTAGAAATCCTTCACTTGTTAAATACACCTTCGTGTCTGACATTTTTTTCTCACCTCATAAATTCTATTTCAAAATTTTACTATCAAATTATTCTTTTGTCAAGCAAAAGTAATATATATTTATAATTTTATGCGCATTATATCATATTGATACACTTTTTTTGGTATTTTAAATTTTATTATTTGTTCTGGATGATTGGCAACTTCTAAAATATTTCCTTCTTCATCATATATATCTGGAATGGTAAAGGTAAACGGTTCTATTGAAGGTCCAAATATTTCTACGACATCTCCTTTTTTAAAGTAATTTCTTTGACTTAAGGTTACTTCACTATTATATTCATTATAATCTATTACTATACCAAGAAAATCTTGGTTAGATACCTCATTTCTTCCTAAATAATATTGTTCTTGTTCAGTCGGAAAGCTATTATAAAACTGTTCTTTATTGTCTCTGTTAGCACATCTATTTAGTATTTTTTGGTAATATTTTATTTTTTCGTCTGTTAAATTATTTTTGTAATAGTCGTCTATGGCGTTGCGGTATGTATTAATAACGGTTGCAACATAGTAATTGCTACGCATTCTTCCTTCTACTTTTAGCGATGCAATACCGATATCGATCATGTCTTTAATGTTAGTTATCATCGATAAATCTTTAGTTGACATAGTAAATTTGGTATCGCTTAAAACTTCGTTATCATTTGTATCATATAGAGGAAAACACCAACGACAAATTTGAGCACAACCTCCACGATTGGCATCTCTATTTGTAAAATAATTTGATAATACACACCTACCACTGTAAGAGGCACACATAGCTCCGTGGATGAAACATTCTACTTCAATTTTTGTTTTATCAATTATTTCCTTTATTTCTTCTCTACACGCTTCTCTACCTAAGACCACTCTTTCAACGTTAAGTTTTTTTAAGAAATTAACTGCTTCATAATTTAGGGTTGAAGTTTGGGTAGAAATATGAATTTTTAAATTAGGGGCTACTTCGGATGCTAGTTTGGCTACAAATAGGTCGCTTATTATGATCGCATCTACTCCACATATTTCTAAATTTTTAAGATATTCTTCTAAATTTTGGGTATCTTCATTATGAAATATTATATTAACAGTCACATAGACTTTTTTGTTTAATTTGTGTGCGAAAAGGCAGGCTTCTTTTATTTGGTCAAGACTAAAATTTTGAGCATTTGCTCTTAGGCTGTAATCTAACCCTCCAATATAGCAGGCATCAGCTCCATATAAAAATGAAAACTTTAGTCTTTCTAAATCTCCAGCTGGAGCAAGCAGTTCAACTTTGTTCATTGTTACCTCCTTTTCTTTTTTTCTTTTTCTTGTAGACTTTTTATGATGTTATTGGTATAGTTAAGCAAATCATATTGAGCAATATATCCATTTTCTATTTTACGACTTTTGATTGCATCTTCTACAATAAATGATAACTCGTCTAAGTTATTGTTTTTTTTATTTAATTCATTTTCATAAATTATGGTTAATATATCTTTAATAATGTCTTTTTGTAATAACTCTATTTTTTTTTGTTGTAATGGTGAGGATTTGCTACTAGTATTATCATATTCCATATAGTGTATATCTAATTTTTTTGATAACCTGTTAATAGCTTCTGGATTTGGAAATTGATTTAAAAACGATTGATAATCAGCGGTAAAGTAATCTTTAAAAATATAAAGATCATAACTATAGGCAAGTAACTCAACAACTAGTGTCTCTATTGGATAATATTTTTTTTCACTCGGTTCAACTAAAGTGGCAAAATATTCGGTAATTCCTTCATCTAGAGCAACATTTTCTTCACTTGAAGTAACAAAACCGCTTTTTGCTTTACATCTATATGGATTTGAAGCCATATGAAAGAGTTCGTGGATGATAGAAGTTGTATTTTTATATTTGATAACATTATCGATGGTATCATAAAAAGCTTCTTCTCCTTCTGGCAAAAAGAAGGTATATTGGCATTTTAAGTCATTTAAATTTCTATAATATGCGGTTGTGTTAATCCAGTCATATATATCAAAGAATTTAACTATTTTAATAAAGGGAGCACTTTTTTTTAGTGAATAGTTTCCTTTATATAAATCAAAAAGACTATTAATGTATAGATTAACAACAGTTTCTTCTTTTTTATTCATCTTTTTTCACCTTATATGTAGTTTTGGTGTATGCGAACCCTTTATATGAATTATCAAATTTATCTAAGTCATTAATGTTTAGGTAATGCTTAATGGTATTATCATATATAGAAGCATCAATAAAGTTGGAATATAAAATAATATAATCAAAGGTGTTTTGATATTTTTTGTATTCTTCATCCAAATTTATTATTTTGCCACTATATATACCTGTTCCGTATGCTTCTTCTTTGATAATATATTTATCTTCATTTTGTTTAAAGTAATAATATGGTGAGGTCATTTGCTTTTTTATATGGTTGAAATAATTTGTTAAAAGATATCTTCTTGAATACATGATTGGGATGTGGCCGTATACTGGAACGATTAGTTTGATACCGGTTTGTTTTTTTATTTCATTTATTTCTTCTAAAGTTATATCTGAAGTTATTAGGCTTTCATCAACACCATATGACTGATAAAATTTATGACTATTAATACTTGCGTTACTGTGTTCATTATATATAACTAGTTTATTAGTAATGTTTAATTTATCTGCTATTGAAAGTATGCTTAAATCATAAAAGAGGATCTTATCTACATTTAATTCTTTTAAGGTTTGCATACATATTTTAAGTTTTTCTAAATCATAGTTATGCATAATTTTGTTTACAGAAATGAAAACTTCTTTATTTTTTTCTTTTATTTTAGGTAATATTTCTCTTAATTTATTTAATGATATATAGTATTCACTGTTAATGGATAAATTTTCTATACTAAGTAAGACTGCATCAATTTTATCATCTAGTAGTTTATTTAGGTGTTTCTCATTTTTTGGGGTTACTATTATTTTGCTCATCAATAATCCTCCTTGATATAGATATTTTGTCACCAACAGGAATATAAGTTGTTTTAAATTCTTTATTGGTATCTAGAAAGGTAATATAATTTTTTATTTTTTCCACAAGTTTTTGTGTTCTTTTAGTTTTGATTAATTCAGGATTTTCCACAAGACCGTGGAAAGATAAATTATCGGTAATGATTACTCCACAATTTTCTAGGTTATCTTTAAACTTTTGGAAGAATTTTTGATTATTGCCTTTTGAGGCATCTATAAAGATTAAATCATATTTATTATTGGTTGAGTATTCATTGGCATCCATATTCTTAATAGTAATTTTATTTTGTAAATTAGCTTTTTTGATGTTTTGAACAGCAAGATTATATCTGTCTGTGTCTTTTTCTATGGTTGTTATGTGAATTTCATTTTGACTACTAGCCATCATAATGGCAGAATAACCAATCGCACTTCCTATTTCTAAAACAGATTTTATATTATTATTTTTTATGTAATTACAAAGATATAAAATCCCATCTTTTTGCATAATGGGAATTTTATTTTCTTTTGCATATTTTTCTAATTCTTCTACTATAGACATGTTAGATACTTTGCTTTCTTTTGTTCGTGTTCTTGGTTTGTTTTAGAATAATAGGTTTTTTTGCTGGTAGTATCACAGACATTAGCTAAAAAATAATAATAGTCGTGCTTAGCAGGATTTAGGGTGGCAATGATGCTTTTTTCGCTTGGGGAATTGCCCGGTCCTACTGGCAACCCTTTGTAATAATAAGTATTATATTTTGAATCAGTCCTTAAATCTTGATATGTATAGCTTAATTTCCATTCATCGATAGCATAGCCAACGGTGGCACAACTTTGTAACAACCAGCCACTATTTAGACGATTATAGAATACACCTGCAATCATAGGGCGGTCTTCATCTAGTATTGCTTCGTATTCAACTATGGATGCAAGGGTTAAAATTTGGTGAACTGTATAACTACTTTTTTCTATTTCATCTTTATATTTTGATAATATGTTATCCATTCTATCCAACATTTTAATGGCAATTTCTTTTGGTGTTATATCTTTTTTGGAATATTCATAGGTATCTGGAAACAAATATCCTTCTAGGTAGTAGCGAATATCACCATTTAAGATGTCTTTTTCGATAAACCAATATTTGTCTATCATTTCTAAAATAAAATCTTTATTATTCCAAAATTCAAGTAAACTTTGAGCACTGTTGTTGGTATTTTTAGCATAAATATTGGCAATTTCAGTTATGTGTTTGCCTTCTGGTATGGTTACTCTGATAGACTCTGGATTATAGTTGTTACCTTCGCTTATAATTTCAGTTATTTTTTTAACACCCATATTTTCAGATAATTGATAAACACTGGCTTTTAAGTTGTTTATTTTATTTATTTTTAGGTAAAGTTTAAAAATGGTTACGTCTTTTATTAAATTATTATCTTTTAAAATATTAGCAATTTCAGTAGTCGAGCTACCTGCAGGAATAGTTATTTCTTTAATTTTGGTATCTTTAGATACTGGTTTTAGCATGTAATTATAGTAGCCGCATGTTGATAATATTAAGGTAGTTAAGATGATAACCATTGCCAAGGCAATATTGCGATATTTTTTCATATATTTACTCCTTACAATGAAAAAGAGATTACTCTCCTGTTTCGCTACTTTCAGCTTGTTTTTTACTTTCTGCCTGTATTTCTTCTAGGATTGTTTCAATTATTTTCCATTCTCTTTCTGTTTCGATTGGTAGTAAATCACTAGTTTCTTTATCTGGATCAAATATTGAAGCATATACTTTGATATTACCATTTTCATCTGTAGTATTATCTGTATATACTAAGTAATTTTTATGAGTTTCTTCACTTTCAAAAGTGAATAAAACTTCACATTCTACCTCTTTTCCTTCATCGTTTAATACTGTAAATGTATTTTTCTTATCTTTTGCCATTTTAATTATTCCTTTCTTTATTTATTCTATCTAAATAGCTTTGTAAAATAATAACCGATGCCATTCCATCAACAACTTTTTTGCGTTTTTTTCTAGACATATCCGCTTGTATTAAGATATTATTAGAAATAACGCTTGTTAATCTTTCATCTTCCATTATTACTTCTATTTGATATTTGTTTTCTAGTTTTTCTTTAAAATCGAGGGTTATAAGGGCTCTTTCACCTATTGTATTGTTCATATTTTTAGGTAGTCCTAGAACAATCTTGGTAATATTATTTTCTTTTATGATTGTTCCTAATTGCTCTAATGGTATATGATATTCATCTTTTTTAAATCTTATTGTTTTATAGATACTAGCAATGGTGTTTGTAGTATCACTTATCGATATACCAAGGGTTGTACTACCTAGATCTAATCCTAAATAGCGCATTATTTTAAATAATTTTTTAGCAAGACTTCTACGATTGTATTACGATCTAGTTTAGAAATTTTATTTCGTGCTTCTTTGTATGAAGATATGTATCCTAAATCGCCTGATATGATATAACCAACTATTTGATTAATAGGATTGTACCCTCTTTCTTCTAACGATTCATATACATCTTTGATAGTATCATATACTATTTTTTCATTTACTAAAGAAGTATCAAATAAAATCGTGGTATCAGAATCCATAATATCACCTCAATTTTTATATCTATATTTTATCATTAATTATTGTTTTTAACAATAGTTTTTTAGTAATTAGATAATAAAAAAGAAGCGATCGCTTCTTTACATTTGGTCTTGTACTGCTTCTGCAGAAATATAGCCTGAGAATGTTGAACCAACAAATTCGTTTCCTGCGGATGAATCTAACCAGATATAGACAAAATAGTATGTTGTTGCGGTATTTAAAGTTGCATTTTCTACTAAATTTATTTTGCTATTAGTAATACTAGCAAAATCTCCTCTGCTTACTTCAGTTGTTGCTGTTGCAGTAGTGCTACCGCCTGTATAAACAGCCCATTTAATTTTTGATGCATCAGCTGTTGCCCAAGTTCCTGAGCAGTTTCCTTGAGATGTATAAGTTATATTACCACCAGTGGTGCAGGTTCCATTTAAGGTTAATGTTGTTACATTTAAAATTAATGATGCTGTACCTGTTAGTGAGCCACTAGTTCTAGAAATAGTTACATATGTGTAATCACCTGCTGCTGTACTATAAGTTGCAGATGGCACCAAAGTTGATGTGATTGCTCCTCCTGGGTTAGAATATACAACATCAAAAGTAGTGGTAGTACCGCTGATATTAGATGGGGTGCTACTCCATGTTAACCATGCGAATGTAGCTCCAGCTACTAGTGCGATAAATGCAATTACTCCTATTACCATTCCGAATATTTTTTTACTGTTCATTAAAAATACCTCCTCTTTATGATACAAGTATATCATATATCTTTAGTAAATATCAAGTGTTTTTTTATATTTTACATTTTCTTTAAAAAATAGTATTGACAAATTTAAAAGTATCAATTATTATATATATCACCAATTCAAATTTTTAGGCGAATTGGTGCTAGTATCACAC
>ERZ779737.698-NODE-698-length-30138-cov-4.820064_pt1 | contig 30138 bp, 34 predicted proteins | sample MGYA00511889_ERZ779737 | MGnify/ENA primary metagenome ERZ779737 (study PRJEB29588, sample SAMEA2163575) | human gut metagenome | biome: human gut; feature: human-associated habitat; material: faeces | place: Denmark | collected 2008/2010 ... | reverse complement strand
GACCGATTGCCGCATGATTATATGCTTGACTTTTATAAATATTTATATTATATAAACTATAAATATCTATATTTGAAGATTTAGTAAACTTGATAAAGCATAAATCTTCAATAACTATATCTTTATCTTTAGATAATTTAAATTCTTTTTTTATACCATTTTTTAGTTTAGAATTATCTAACCCTGTTTTAACTATATTTAAATTATTGGCTAGATATATGGTAATATTATTATCACTAAAATAATCTACTCTTATTTTGTTATCAATTATTAACGATCCTTTTCCTTTCAACTGGTAACTTCTTGGTTTTATTTCTTTTTTAGGTGTTATTCTCTTTATTTCTTTTAAGTCTAATTTATTTATTATGCTTCCATCGGATATTAAACCTGGTGTGTCCACAATATGAACGCCCTCTAGGTCTATTTCTATTTTATTTAGGGTTGTTGATGGATAAATACTGGTAGTTACCTCGATATCTTTTTCAGAGTAATTTTTTATTATTTTATTTATTAGTGTTGATTTACCTGAATTGGTATTACCTATAAAGTATACTTCTTTATTATTACTGTATTTTTTTATTTTATTCATTAGACTATCTAAGTTATAATTTTTTACTGAACTTATTACTTCAATATCTAGATAGTTATTTACTCTCTTTGATACATAGTCTATTAATTTATAGTCTTTTACTGATTTTGGCAATAAATCTTTTTTTGTTAAAACTATTATTACATTATTAAAGTTATTTATGATATCTAAGTTTAAGCTTAGTAGTGAGGTAAGATAAACTACTAATGAGTCTTTGGGAATACTATTTAATATATTTTGATAGTCTTTATTATCTAGTGTTACTTCTTTATATTCACCATAGTATTTTAATTTAAAGCATCTTTCACAAATATCTTTATTTAAATCATCTACATAACCTTCTTTATCTATGTTATCGTTTTGAAGTAATACTCCACATCCTGAACATTTCTTAGTCATAATATTCTCCTACTTTAAAGATTCCTGCTTTTGTCATCTTATTTATTTTTTTTCTTTCTATATATCTATGTATTTTGGTAAATGGCATGTCTATATCTGACATTGGATTTACTAATATGGTTGTTATTCCTACTCTATTTCCTCCATATATGTCTGTTACTAGTTGGTCTCCTACTATGGCTACTTCTGATAAGTTTAATTTATAGGTTTTTAGTATTTTTAGGAACTTTGCTTTTCTTGGCTTTTTTGCTGATGGGCAACAATCGACATTTAGATATTTTTTAAAGGGCTCTAATCTTTCTCTTGGTGAATTGGAAAATATTACTACTATAAATCCATCTTCTTTTAATTTATCAAAGTGATTTTTTAGTTTTTTGGTTGGTTTTTTATCTACATATGGGACACATGTGTTATCTAAATCAAATAGTAGACATTTGATACCATTTTCTTTTAATTTATCATAATTTATTGTATATATACTTTTTTGATATGCATCTGGATAAAAGTAATTCATTTTGTTAGTCACCTCAAAATAATTATACTTTATTTTAAATTAAAAATAAAGATGTTGATTACTAAAATAATATAATTATTTAACAAAATGATTTTGCTAAATTACTAAATATAGGTAGATATATGTAAATTTCAATATAAAAATGTACAAAAAGGGAAAATAACTATATACAAAAAGAAATTAGCTATTTATAAACTAATTTCTAAAAAAATTATCATTTTACCTCAATGGTTTTTATATTAGCATTATTTAAATTTATTTTCTTATTTGGGACTACTTTTGGCATATTGGTTCTTGTAATTGATCTAATCCTATTTTATCTGTTTCTTTTATACTTAAATTTACTTTTATTCTATTTTGATCTTCTAATTGTACATTTTCAGGATTTATATTTTTAATTACATCATCAAAATCTTCAATATATCCCTTTCCTTCAATAGTGTATGTAAATTCATAATATTTACCAACTTCTAATTTTGCTTTTAAATTTGATGGTATTATATGTGAATATGGTTCAAAAAATTGAAATTTATCCACTATTACAAAATTAATATCAGGATGATGGCCTTTAAAATTATCTAACATGTCTATAATCTTCCAAGTTTGAGTAAAGCTACAATTATAGTATATTTCTTTTGATTCTTCTGTATTTTTTAAAAGACATTTATTTTCGGAATTTTTTCTTTCTTTAATTAAAAGAAAACTTAAAATAGCTATAATTAAAATCATGCATATAAATAAAATTTTTTTTACTATTTTCATAATTCACCTCCTTATACTAATAAATATAAAATTTTATTAAATATAACTATTATTTAGATATAAATTTGAAATTTTTAAATTTATTTATATTCAATATTTCCGATATAGAGATTATTATTAATATCCATTGCCATAATTGATGTGCTGTTAATATTTATATATGCTGGTAAAAAATAATGTTCTTTATAATTTGTTACTCTTGCAACTTTTAACTTGTTTTTTTCATAATTATAAAATTCCCATTTATCTGTCTTATGAAAAAGTAATGAATTGTTAATAAAGTTATTTCGACCATAATATGAAGTGCTATCCATTTCCTTATATTTACCTGTTTTTAAATCAATATAACTTATTTTATTTTTTTCCTTGTTTTTTATATCATATTTTCCAACAAATAATATTTCATTATCATTTCTATATGAACTTATTACCCAACCATCATCTATATCATTATTATATATTATTTTGTTCTCTTTAGTCAATATATTTAAAGAGTAAATAGTTTGATAATTTGCATAGTCTGTTATACAATAAATTAAATTATTATTATATTTCTAATTTTGAAAATATTAATAGTAATAATTTACAAAAATATAGACATATTAAATATAAATCTATTAAACGTAATGTTTCTAAAATTATAATTAATAGAAGAAGAAAAGAATATTATCTTTCTAAAAATAAATATATTGATTTTTTAAATTTTATATATTCTAATCATTTTAAATTAAAATTTCATAGATATTATTGGAATAATTGTAAAGCAAAATTTAAAAAACGTAGATATATTTGTAATAGATTATCTGATTCTTTTGGTTATAAATATTATAATATTAGTAAAATAGGTGTTGATAGACCTTGTTATTCTAAACATTTTATATATAATAGACTTGTATTTAATTTACAAAATACAAAAATTTCTCGTTTTAATAAAAGAATTTTATATAATTATTATAAATCTAATGTTAGATATTTAAAAAATAAACGTTTATATTACTCTATTTCTAGTGATATTTATAAATATGTTTTTTATAATATTATTAAAACATCTTTAGATGAAAAAGTTAAAATTAAAAATGATTTTAATACTTTATTATCTTTTATAAAAAAATTAGATTTAAATAAACAAGAATATTCAAATATATTAACTGATTTACAAAAAAAATATGAAATATTGTTAAAAAATCGAAAATTTAAAAATTTAAATTATAATTTAAATATCAAAAATGTATATTTAATGACTAATTTAATAAAATATTATAAAAAAGATGTTTCTAATTTAAATATAAATCATAATGTATTTAATATTTTATATAAAAATAATTTAAAACGTAATGAATATCGTTTTGTAAATTATTCTTTATTTATTTTTCATAAAAATAGATTCATTCTTGAACCTTTAGAAAAAAGAGTTAATTTTTATATATCTTATAATAAACCTAAATTAATTTTATCTAGTAATATCCGTAAATATTTATTAACTTATTCTTATAAAAATTCAAAAATTAAATCTATATATAGACAATTATATATTCGTAATAATAATTATCGTTTTAAACGTATTAGAAAATTCTTATATAAAAATAATAATAATATTATACAATCTAAAACTAAAAATAGTTACATTTCTAATTTAAATATTATTGATTCTAATTTTAAATTTAATGATAATTTATTCTTTATTGATTTATTTATGAATTTTAATGTTCGTAAATTAAATAAATTATATAATTCTATAAATTATACTAAAATAAATAAAGCAAATTTATATAAAAATTATAAAAAGGATATTAATATAAAATTACAATATAATAATATTTCCAATATAGAAAATAAAAGTCATAAATTTAAAAATAAATTCTATACTTGTATTGTATCAAATAAAAATTATAATATAAATAAATATAGAAGTCTTGATAAATTAAATAGAAATCCAATTATTAAAAAATTTGATTTCATATATAATGATCGTACATATAAAGCTTCAAGAAATAATGCAAAATATATTTATAGTTATTATAAATCTAAAAATTATATTAAATCTCCAAAATATAATAAAAAACATATTAGAATTTATAGAAGAAGAAGACTTCGTCAATTTAAATATAGATATGGTTTATATTTTATTAAATTTAAAAAATATAATCACACTAATATAAAATATAAATTATATAATTTCTCTAAAAAAAGTGTTTATACAAATATTAATAATATTTATAAAATTTATATTTATTATACCGTTCATTATAAAAAATATAAATTAATTAAATATTTATTTAATAACTATATTTTTAAAGAATATTCTTATATTTTAGATAGATTATTATCTAAAAATTTAAATATAAAAACATATAATGAAAATTATATAAAACAATTATATTTTAATTTATTATATTCAAAAATCTTTAATTTTAAAATGTATGATAATATATTATATAATAATTTTAAATATAATAGAAATTTAAAAATTTTGATTAATTATTTTATACTTATTAAACGTTTTTATAAATAAAAACAATTAATTAATATATAAAATATATTAATCAACTGGTGAATAAAAACTAAATGGTTTTAGTATCAAATTGTGGTTTTGATTTGTTTAGGTTCGATTCCTATTATTTACCCTTAAATATCTATAACTCAGTTGGTTAGAGTATACGCCTGATAAGCGTAAAGTCATTGGTTCAAGTCCAATTAGATATATTTGATTAGATAACATAAATGGTTAATGTGAGAAACTGCAAATTTCTTTAAATTGGTTCGATTCCATTTCTAATCTTTTGGAGGTATAATTTAAATGGTAAAATATATGATTTGCATTCATAAGAAACAGGTTCGATTCCTGTTATTTCCATATATTAAAGTAAGTTTCAATTTTAATATAGTAAGTATAAATATAAATATAATATGAATTTTTTATTTGTAAATAAAAATAAACGAAATCGTGATAAAAAAATTTGTCAAAATTATTCAAAAAATTATTTAAAATTATTAATAATACATAATTTATTTAATGTAAAAAATATAATGATTGAAAAAAAATTAATATATTTAATTTTAATTAAAAATCAAGATATTTTAAAAAATAGATATAATTATAAAGTATATCATAAAGATATTAGTTTTTTATCAGGTCGTACTAGAGCTATTTTTACAAAATATGGTATATCTAGAACTGATTTTAAAAAATTAATGATTTATCATCAAATTCCTAATCTTAAAAAATCAAGTTGGTAATAGTAGTTTTAATCATGCTCACTTTAATTTATGTTATTAACTCTATAAATAATGCTATAATGCAAAAAAAATCTAAAGTAATATTGAAAAGATTTAATAATTTAAGTTTAAATGTATTAAAAGTTTTACAAAATTTAAATATAATTGAATCTTTTATTATCAATGATTCTTTTACTGAATGTAAAGTATATTTATATACTTATGTTAATTTTTTTACTAAAATAATTTGTGTAACTAAACCTAGTAAATATATTTATTATAGTAAAAATGATTTAATTAAATTAAGATCTATAGATATGTTTAATGATTATATTTTATCTATTGATCATAATAAAACTGCTATAGTAACTATTGATGATGCAATTCGTTTAAATAAAGGTGGTCTTTTATTATTAAAAGTTATAAAAAATCGTTAATGTATCAACTCCAATTAACTAAATTTAAAAACATACGTATCATTTTAACTAATAAATTTATAATTATTATTAATAAAAATGGTATTATAAAATTTCATACTAATTTTTATAATATGTTTGTTAATAATAATAATTTATATTTAAATTTATTTAGATATAAAAATATTTGTAATAATTTAACTTTATATTTTATAAATCAATTATCTTTAATTAATTCTGATTGTATAAATAAAAAATTATTAAATTATTCTAATATTTATTTAACAACATTATATTATGGTATTTATTATTTAAATTATAATTACAATTTAACTATAATTTTAAAAGGTGTTGGTTATAAATTTGTAATTGAAAATAATATTTTAAAAATTAGAGTAGGTTATAGTCATTATATTCAATATAATATAGATCCAGATATATATATGAGTATTAAAAATCCGACTACTTTATGTTTATATAGTAATAATAAAAATATTTTATCAAAAATTGCTGCACGTTTAAAATTATATAAAAAAACAAATTATTATAAAGGTACTGGTATTTTTTATAGTGATGAATTTATAACTTTAAAAAAAAAAAATAATAGTAAAAATGCTCAATAATAATCAAATTTTAAACAATTCTAATTTAAATATTTTAAGAAATAAATACTTTTTTATCTTATGTTTATATTTAAAAAATAAAACTAATTCTGATTTTATATCTGAATTTTTATTTATAGGTTATAAATATAATTATTTAATATTAAATATAAATACATTAATCAAAAATTTGAAAAAAATATTAGTATTAATTGCTAAAATATCTTCAAAAAATGGTAATATTTTAGTATTACATACTAGTAATAAAGTTTTAAATAATTTATTACAAATTAATTGTAAAAAATTACAAATTAATTTTTTATTAGAATCTGAAAATAATCCACAAGATAATTTAATTAAATCTTTAAAAAAATTTCCAGATTTAGTTATTAGTTTTGATTATAAAGCTAATTTATATTTTTTAATGAAATTAGCTCATTTTAATGTTCCAGTTATATGCTTTACTGATTTTTTAAGCAGAAATATTGTAAATAATATGTTTTATTATTTAATTATTAATAATAATTCATTATATATTAATATTTTATTAATATATTTAGTTTTTAATAGTATTAGTAATAATAAACAATATTTTTTAAATAAATAAAAATGATTCAAAATTGTAGTAAATTAAAAGTCTATGATAATAGCGGTGCTAGTATTGTTAAATGTTTTAAAAATTTAAAATATCAAAATAATAATAAATTAAATGCTATTGTTAAAGTTTCTGTAAAAGAATTAAAACTTCACAGAAAAACTTCAATTAAAAAAGGTCAAATATTTAATGCTTTAATTTTAAAATCTCGTTATAATTTGCCAAGATTTAATGGTCAAAAAATATTGTTTGAAACCAATGGTTGTATTTTAATTGATAATATTAATTTTAAAAATAAAAAAAATCGTAATAAAATAAATGTAATTGGTTCAACTGTAACAGGTCTTGTTTTAAAAGAATTTCGTATTTATTCAATTAAATTAAATATGAATGCTATAAATATTTTATAAAAATGGTTTCAACATATATTCATAATATAAATCATAATAGATATTTAAAAACAAATTATTCTAATAGTTATAAATATAGCAAATTAAACGATATAAAATTAAATATTAAATTTAAAAAAGATTTAAATAATAAATTTAATATTCTTTGTATTTTTTTTTTATTTAAACATTTAACTTTTAAAAATGGTTTTATTATTATAACTAATAAACGTAATAAAAAAATTATAGGTTTAAAAATTATATTAAAACATGAATTAATGTATAAATTTTTTAATTTTTTAATAAATAATTTTATAAATCAACCTGAAATTCAAAATAATATTAAAATTAAATCTTTTGATAATCATAATAATTATATTTTAAGTTTAGTAAAAAGTAATTATTATTATTTCGAAAAAGTATTAATAAATCCTTTTTTTAAAAATATATTACCTTGTTTTGATATTATTTTAATATTTAATTTTAAAGATAGTACAAGTATATTTGATAATATATTTTTATTGAATTTATATAAATTATATTTTATATAAAAAAATTCAATATATTCACTATTAAAATATTATACCTATATTCATAATTAATTATATTATTTATTATAATTTTTAAAAACAAAGAAGAATAAAACAAATAATATAATTAATAAATTAAAGAAATCTAAACTACTTAAAATAATAAGTATAGTTAAACTTATTAAGAAAATTAAAGCATAATGATAGAAGAAACCAGTTTGTATTTCAGCAGTATTTTTACTTAATTTTTCTAAAATATCATTTAATAATCTAGGACCTAAAATATTATAAATACCTTTATCAAATACAGCATATAAAGGATTATAACTTATAAATAATATTTTTTGATAAATAACTTCAGAATATAATTTATCCATAAACCATTTTTTATTTAAGAATAAATAAATATTTCTAAATAAATTATTATCAATTAAATTATTTAAATATTTAGTTAAACAAGTATAAATATAACATGCTAAAATTAAACCAAGTGTTGCAGAAACAATAGGTAAAATTTTAATTACAAATGGTAAGAATTCTGCTTCAATTAAATTATTATTTTCAAAAATAATATTTAAAGAATTACCCCAAAAAGTAGAACCTAAACCAACAGCCATATCTTTTGTAAAATAACCAACAAAAATACTAAATATAGATAAAATAAATAAAGGTAAAGCTAATAATACTGGAGCATCATGAGCTTTATTTATTACTTGTTTATAAGCATTAGTTTTAGTTATAAAAGTTAAAATAAGTAATCTTACAGAATAGAAAGCAGTAAAGAAAGCAGCTAAAGTACCTAAGATATAAGCAAAATGACCAGAAACAGAATAAGTTGCAAAAGATAATTCTAAAATTAAATCTTTAGAATAATAACCAGATAAGAAAGGAACACCTAATAATGCAAAAGAACCAATTAAGAACATTGCATAAGTAAATGGTAAAATTTTTAATAAACCACCCATTTTACGCATATCTTGTTCATCATGCATAGAATGTATTACAGAACCAGCACTTAAGAATAATAATGCTTTAAAGAAAGCATGATTTGCTAAATGATACATACTTACATTATAACCAGAAATACCACAAGCAAAAACCATATAACCTAATTGACTACAAGTAGAATAAGCAATAACTTTTTTTAAATCATTTTGTACTAAACCTATAGAAGCAGAATAAAAGGCAGTTATAGCACCAACAATTGTAACAATTATTAAAGCAGTAGGAGCATATTCAAAAATGAAAGAACTTCTACAAATAACGAAAACACCTGCAGTAACCATGGTTGCAGCATGAATTAAAGCAGAAACAGGTGTAGGACCTTCCATAGCATCAGGTAACCATACATGTAAACCAACTTGAGCAGATTTACCTACAGCACCAATAAAAATAAAAATACAAATTAAATCTAATACACTAATATCAAAATTGAAAATATTAATAGTAGAATTTACATAATTATAAGCTAAAGCAAATACAGTAGAATAATCTACAGATTTGAAAACATAAAAAATTGTAACAATAGCAAAAATAATATTGATATCACCAACTCTATTGACTAACATAGCTTTGATTGCAGCTTTATTAGCTTGAATTCTAGTATACCAAAAATTAATTAATAAATAAGAACATAAACCTACACCTTCCCAACCAACAAACATTTGAATATAATTGTTAGCGGTAACTAATACAATCATGAAAAAAGTGAATAAAGATAAATAAGACATAAAACGATTAATATGTGGATCATGAGCCATGTAGCTTATAGAATAAATATGAACAACAGTAGAAATAGTTAAAACAACTACTAACATTGTTGCAGTTAAGCTATCAAATATGAAATCCCAATATAATTTAAAAGAACCTGCTATAATCCAAGGACTTAATGTTATATAACAAGGACAGTCACAGAAACATACTTCATAAAAAATAAAGTAGCTGATTATACAAGTTAATAATATAAAACCACTAGCAATACGAGTGGTACCTTCTTTAGTTAATAAATTTCCGAAAAAACCAGTAACAATAGTAGATAATAATGGTATAAATATTACAAGTAAATACATGTTTTGTGAATTATATAAATATTATTTAAAATGCAATTAACTTAACTATATTAAAACCTAAGGTTTTTATAATAAAATTGATTTTATAAAAACCTTCAATTAAAAAATTAATAAGATAATAATTTTACAATTGATTTTCTTTTTTTTTTAATTGATATTTTACGTTTTCTACAACCATTAAAAGGTATAGGAGTTATATTGAAGATATTATTTATTTTTATAGCTTTATTTATATTTTTTATAAGAGGTTTTAAACGTCTACTATAATGATTACGAAAATAAATATTTAAAACTGTTAAATTTTTATCATTTTGTTTTAAATTTTGTAAATATTCAATTATAGTTTCACCAAACATTTTGTAGGCAAATTGAGATTGTTTAGATCTACCTTTAAAACCCAAAGTTGTTATTGTTTTAGTATGAATATTTTTATTTGTAAATATAGTTACAAATAAATTATTTTTTGTTTTTTTAATATAAATTTTAATAGTATTATTTTTAGAATTTATGGATTCTTTATATTTTATAAATTTATAAGTATTAAGCTCATCTTTTTTTTGAAAATTCAATGGATATAATCTTAAATGATGTTTTCTTAATCTATTATATGAAAAATTAGAATATTTTGTATAAAATAAAATTGGAGATTTTTTAAATTCAATGTTTGGATTAAATGTTTTATTACCATCTTGATAATTTTTTGGTGATAATTCAGAACTTTTTTTTTTGAAATATCTATTATGATATTTATTAAAATAAGAAATAACATTTAAACGTGCATCAAATTTAATAAAATTTGATTCTAAATTTTTTGAATCTTGTTTTAAAGTTTTATTGTTTATTAATTTTTTTTTAACATATAAATGATTAATTTTTATATATTTTGAATTAATATTATTTTTTTTATTTATATATTTATTTTCAATTCTAACTTTCATTAATTATTAAAATGAATAAAAATTATCATAGTTATAATAAGATTTAAATTTAGGAGAATATTCAATAGCTGTACGTTTAATACATTTTTCAGAATCATCATATACTAATTCATAATAACCTAATAATGGGAAATCTTTTCTAAGTGGATGACCTTTAAAACCATAATCAGTTAAAATACGACGTAAATCTTTATTATTTTTAAAATAAATACCAAAAAAATCGTAAATTTCACGTTCCCACCAGTTAGCACCTGAATATAAAGATGTAATTGATTCAATATCATCTAATTCATTTAAATAAGTTTTAACTTTTACTCTAGTATTAAAAACTAAACTTAATAATGTATAAATGATTTCAAAACGATATTTTTTATATGGGTAATCAACTGCACACATATCAGACATGGTTTTAAATTGACCATTAGTATATTTTTTTAAGAAATTTAAAACAGTTAAATTGTATTGTTTTTCAATAATAAAAGTAAGTTCTCTATTTGAATATATAGAGGCTTGTATATAATTAGGTAACATATTTAATATAGATTTACTATAGTTGATATAAAGTTTGATATTATTATAATAAATTTGTTTTGACATTATTTTTCAATTTAAAAGTTATATTTATATTTGAAGGAATATTATATTTTAAAAATTTAATAATATAAAAAATAGAACAAAATAAAGATTGGTGTCATTTTGATTTATGTATTTGACTATATTTATAAAAATATATGTTATATTCATGGTATAATAATATTAACAAATTATAAGTTTGATACTGCATGGAGTAAAATAAATTCATATTACAAGTATTTAGAATTTCAAAAATAGTTTATAAGTCAATATGATGATATACCTTTGGATGTAGAATTTAATATGTGGTTAAGGGAGGGATATTAAATGAAAGATTTAACTAAAGATAATATTAACAAAATAAAATATGAAGATATTATTGCAATATTTGTTGCTGAAGGTAGCGCTATGGGTGAACCAAATGCTTTTCATGCAGTCTTAAAAGATTTAACCCATTACTATGTTAATTTAGGTGATGTTAATTTTACAAGACAAGATTTCTTTAAAGCATTTCCACTAATGGAATCTATTAGATGCTCTTGTGGGGAAGTTAATGATTTAGAAGATGGTTGGAATTGGTTTAATGCAGGATTTGGAAATTATTTAATCGTACGAAATGAATACTATAAAAGTATTAAGGAATATATAGAAAAGAATATGAGTGATAATTGGCAAATAGGAGAATTATTTAATAATTGGTTTAGTGTATTAGAAAAAATAATAGGAAGTGATAATAATGGAAAAATTTTATTTTGAAAGTCCATCATTAGAAAGAAAAAATGAGATTATAGAATATCTTGATGAGTTTGTAGAATATGGTTCTAATATAAATGGTTCTGGTTCATTAGACAAAATATATGATGGTTATACTTTTGAAGAAGCTTTAGAAAGATGTTTGAATATGGAAAATGAAGAATACTCAAAAAAATTTGAAAGATGTCCCGCAAGAACTTTTTTACTAATAAGAGAAAGTGATAACAAAATTGTAGGAACTATTAATATTAGATGGAATTTAAATGAAAAAATGTTACAATTTGGAGGACATATAGGTTATGGAATAAGACCTACAGAAAGAAGAAAAGGTTATAATAAAATAAATTTATATTTAGGTATACTTGAAGCAAGAAGACTTGGATTAGAAAAAGTAATGTTAGACTGTGATGTTAATAATCTTGGTTCTGATAGAACATTAAAAGCATTAGGTGGAAAACTTGAAAGAACAGAGGTTGATCCATCTGATGGCGTATTAACAAATGTATATTGGTTTGATGTTGAAGAAACAATAAACAATTATAAAACTATATATGAACCTTTCTTATGTATTAATAATTCAAAAATAAAATAATAAAAAAGAATTCTACATACGTTTTTATATACGTTCTGGTAGAGTTCTCGGATGGTAGCTTCATGGCTTCAGAAATTCAAAAAATAGTATCCTTGTGGCATTGGCGAGTAATTAGAAACTGGAATTATAATCATTTTATTTCTTTACTTTTGCTAATTTAGAAAGAAGTGATATAATATATATTGAAATGTGGGTGGTATTATGTTTGATGAAATAGACATTATTGCTTTTAATATTAAACAGCTTGATGACTTTGATTTAGCCTATCATTCTGATTATATGGGAACTGAAGGTTTATGGGGATTTAAAAATGAAAAAGGAGAGGTTGTGTGTTCGCCCAAGTTTTTATTTGAACCAATATGTTGTGGTAAAAATTATATCGTGTGTGTAGGTACCGGATGGGAGCATTATGATGAGTTACCAGATGGTAAAATATGGAGTAAAGAAATGCATTGGGGATTAATTAACAGCAAATTTGAGGCAATAATTCCATTAGAATATGATGAAGTTGAATGTTTAAGCAATCAAGAATATAATGATAATGATGTAATTATACCTAATGATATAGATTATTTTGTTTGTAGAAAATATCTTAATAATAATGAAAATTTTCATGTAGAAGTTGAAGTAAGAGATTCAAAAAATAATTTAATTATTTCTGGATATAGCGATGTGGATTATATGATATTTTATAACCAATTAGTAGTATATAAAAACAGGGATAGATGGGGAAATTTTGATGACTCGGGGTATTCTGGTGTGTATGATTTATTACTTGATAAAGAGATAATAGCACCTAATAAATATTATGAAATAGAAATAGTAGATCATAATTTATTTATAGTAAGCAATGATGTAGAAAATGCGTTATATGGAACATTAATAAATGAAAAAGGAAAAATAATCGGAGAAGAAAAAAATTGGAAACAGGTTTGTCAAACATCTAGAAATAAAAGCAAATATAAATATGAAGCATCAGCAATGGATGGGAAGTATTATGTTTTTAATATAAAAGATAATAATATTGTGGATATGCTAGAAATATCACATGATGATTTTTTAAGAAAATATTAGTATATTAAAAATATATAAAGATAAAGTCATAATATTTTGAAAAAAAATGTTAAATAAAAAACGGAGTTGTTAATATGAATTACAAAATAAGAAAAAAAGAAAGAAAAGATTGTGCCGGCATAGCTCGAGTTATAACTGTTGCTTGGAATGAAACCTATAGAGGTATAGTATCTGATGAGTTTTTAGATAGTTTATATATTAATGAAGAAGTAAGGGCACAGAACTCTTATAATAATTTTAACAAAAAAGAAAATCATCAATATGTTTTAGAAATTAATAATGAAGTTGTAGGATTTATAAAGGTTGGGAAATCTAATGTTACTGAATATGATAACTGTGGTGAGATATATGCTTTATATATTATTAATAAATATAAAGGATATGGTTTTGGTAAAAAATTAATTGAAGCAGGAATTAAAGAATTAAAGTTAATGAATTTTGATAAAATGGTTATTGGTTGTTTGGAAGGTAATCCATCAAATAATTTTTATAAGCATATAGGTGGAAAATTTATTAAAACAAGAATTTTTGAAAATTTACAATTACTAGAAAATGTATATTATTTTGAAAAAATATAACAATTTAAAAAATAAAAATATCATAGATATAAAATAACAAATTTAATATCATATATTTACAAAAGTAAATAAAATATAGTATAATGGCCTTAGTTAATTAAAAAACGATTCATTCAAAGTAATTATTTTAATATAATTTATAGAGAGTTTGTGTTTGGTGGAAACAAATAAAATTAAAGTAATGAATTACAAGTGATGATTTTAAGTCGGATAGTATCCGTTATCAATAAGAGGTAATAAACTATTATTACAAACAAAGGTGGTACCACGAGCAATTCGTCCTTTATGGATGTTTTGCTCTTTTTTATTTTTAAGGAGGTGATTTGTATGGATAGTGATTATTATTACTTTGATAATTGTAATTTAATTAACTATACAAATTATTTAGGAGGAAATAAAAATGGAAAAGAAATTATTTGATATTTTAAAAGAAAGAGGTTATGTTAAAAATCTTACACATGAACGAGAAATTATTGATTTGGTTAATGGGAAACCTATGACTTTCTACTTAGGAATTGATCCTACAGCAGACAGTTTACATATAGGACACTTTTTCGCATTAACAATGTTTAGATGGTTACAAGATTTTGGACATCACGGAATCATATTAATAGGTGGTGCTACTGCTTTAATTGGAGATCCAACAGGAAAAAGTGATATGAGAAAAATGCTGTCAAAAGAAGAAGTTATTCATAATAAAAAAGAAGTAAAAGAATTAGTAAAAAGATTTGTAAGAACTGATGGAGATAATCCAGCAATTATAGTAGATAATGCAGATTGGATTTGCGATAAGACATATGTAGATTTTATGAGAGATATTGGAGTTCATTTCAATGTTAATAATATGCTTGCGGCTGATTGCTACAAAAAAAGATTAGAAAACGGTGGATTAACATTCCTAGAGATGGGATACATGTTAATGCAAGCATTTGATTTCGTTCATTTAAATAAAGAATTTGGGTGCAGACTTCAAATTGGTGGTTCAGATCAATGGGCTAATATTTTAGCAGGAGTAGATTTATCTCGTAAAATAGGATTTAATGAAGGTGAAAAAACAAATCCATTATTTGGATGGACATGCCCTTTATTAATTAAAGCAGATGGCGAAAAAATGGGAAAAACGGCGACTGGTACTTTATGGGTATCAAGAGATAAAACTACACCATTTGACTTTTTTCAAGCATGGATTAATTCATTTGATGAGGATGTAGAAAGAAGCTTATCATTTTTTACAAGAATGGAAATATCTGAAATTAAAGAATTATGTAAAAAAGATATTAGAAAAGCTAAAAAATTATTGGCATTTGAAGTAACTAAATTAGTTCATGGCGAAGAAGAGGCTTTAAAGGCGCAAAAAACAGCAGAAGAATTATTTAGTAACAAAGGGATATCCGAAAATATGCCAAGTATAGAATTATCTAAAACCTTATTAAATATTAACATTATAAATTTACTTGTTGAATCTGGATTAGTAACATCTAAATCAGAATCAAGAAGGCTAATAGAACAAAACGGTATATCACTTAATCAGAAAAAAATTAGTTCAGTAGAACGAATAATTACTGATAAAGACTTAAAAGATAATTCATTAATCTTACAAAAAGGTAAAAAAGTATTTTTAAAGATAATATTTAAGTAAAAATATTATCTTTAATTGAAATATATAAAAACTTAGACAAAACATTAATATGATATGATTCTTATGAAATAGCAAATCCTAAAGATATGGAAGAATATTATTCTGTAGAAAAGCAAAAACAATATGGTGTAGTAGGTATTAAAATTAAGAAAAGCGAATTTACCGAATAGTATTAACATAGACTAAGTTCAGTATATATAAAATCATATTATATTTTCATGATATAATTGTATATGAAAGTTGGTGATAAGATGAACAAAATAGATTTAATTGAATTTACTGATAAAAAAGAAAATTATGAATTAATGTATAAATGGTGTAGTCAAGAATTTATATATAAGTGGTTCGAACAAAGAAAGCTTTCATATGAAGAGATAGAAAATAAATATAAGAATAAAATATTATCAAATCAGCAACAGTTGTTTTTTATAAATTATAATGAAAATAAAATAGGATTCGTTCAAATATATAAATATGATGATAAGAAAAGTGAAGCATTTATAAAATATAATAGTATATATGAATATGATATATTTATTGGAGAACAAAAATACTTATCTAAAGGAATTGGAACACTAATTGTTAAATATGTTAATAATTATATTTATGAAAATTACTTATGTGACTTTATTGTTCTAAGACCTTTTAAAAGAAATGAAAGAGCGGTTAAATGCTATGAAAAATGTGGTTTTGAAATAGTGGATGAATATGTAGGATCAGACACATTGGGTAATAAAGAAAAAATGATAGTGCTATTAAATAAACCTGATAGATGGACTTTTGGAATTGATGTAGACAGATTAGTTAATCTTGTGTTAGATGGTAAAAAGACAGCTACTACATCATTATATGATCAAGATAATATTTCAGAGGTTGGAGATATATCAATACTGACAGATACAAAAGATAACAATGTATGCTTTATAAAAACAAGTAATGTTATTGTTACTGAATTTAAAAATATTACATGGGATTTAGCAAAATTAGAGGGTGAGAATAAATCGTTAAACGAATGGAAAGAAAGTCATACAAATTATTTTAATAAATTAGATTCCAATTTTAATGAAAACACAAAAGTTATATTTGAAGTATTTGAGGTGATTAGAAAATGCAAGTAATAGAATATGAAGATAAATATCTAGAAGATGTTAAAGACTTATTAACAGAACTTGAAGAGTATATTGTATCAATAGATAAAGATCATTTAGATCAAGTTCATCCTGAATATAGGGAAAAAATGGCAGTTTTAGATTTAGAAGAAGTTAATAAAAACAATGGAAAATGTTATTTGGCAATTGAAAATGATAAAGCAATAGGGTTAATTATGGGAACAATTTCTTCTTATGATGAATATGATTATCTAGACTATAAATGTCCTAAAAGAGGAGAAATTACAGAATTAATCGTTACAAATAAAATTAGGAGTAAAGGTATAGGAAAAGAACTAATAAATAAAATGGAAGAATACTTTAAATCCGTTGGATGTGAATATGTAATAGTTGATGTATTTGCCTATAATGAAATAGGTAAAAAATTTTATAATAAAAAAGATTATCATGCAAGAATGGAAACAATGATAAAGAAAATATAAATTTTAGGAGATAAAAATGATTTCAATAAAAGAAAATGTTAATAGTGTTGAAGAATTTAATTATTTATATGATGCTGTTGGATGGGAAAGTTATGATGAAAAAATATCAGAGAAAGCATTAAAAAATACAATCTATTCAGTATCGGTATATGAAGATAATAAAATAATTGGATATGGAAGATTAATCGGAGATGAAATTTGCTTTTTATACATACATGATGTTATGGTAATACCTAAGTATCAAAACAAAAAAATAGGAACACAAATAATGGATAAACTACTTGAGAAAGTTAATCAAATAAAATTAGAAAATCCATATGTAAGAGTTTATTTGGGAGCATCAAAAGGAAAAGAAAAATTTTATGAAAGATTTGGCTTCATTACAAGGGAAGATGCTAATCTTGGAAGTGGTATGATATTAGATGGATTTGATAAATAAAAAAATGACTAAAAAGATTTTTTTGAAATAGAAGAATCTAAAAAAGAAAACGTAAAAATAGAATTATAATGTATTTAAACAAGTAATTAAGATTAATATTCTACAAAAAAATAGAATTTTTTTCTATTTTATTGTAAAATAAGTTTAAAGGAAGTGAGTATATTATGGAAAATAAAGAAGAAAGAAATATTGTGGATTTAAATAACGAAAATATTAAAAAATATAGTTTCGTTTTAACAGATGAAATTAACGGTCAAAAATATAAAGTTGAATATGAACCAATATTCTTATATGAAAAAGATAAATATATTTATGGAATGTTTACTAATTTTAAAAAAGATGAAAAAGATAATTTATATCTTGTAAATTGTAGATATTTTAAAAATCATTCACAAAATTTTACTATTGAATATAAACTTCCTGAAAATGAAATAAAATTTTTAGAAGAACAAAAAAATATTAAAGAAACAAAAGATACAATTTATAGATATAAAAGACTATATAATAGAGTTAATAAAGATTATAATAGAATACTTGAATTAAATAAAAAGCTTGTTAATACAACAAATAAAGAAAAAGAAGAATTAAAAGATATGCTTAATGAATATAATGATTTAAAAGAAAGCATAAATTCTTATAATCCTTTAAAAAAACAAATATTATCAAATTGGAATGTTTCATTAGAAAAATTAAATGATTTAATAGATATGGCAATTAATAATATAAATTTAAAATTAAATAAAAACAAAGAAGTTTTTAAAGCTGTTCTTGTCCTTGTAGCAATTGCAGTATTTATAATTGCATGTATAAATGGTGGAGATAATGATACTTCATCTTCAAGTAATGATGGTTACAGTACAAAATGTTATACAAGAAGTGATGGTAAAAATTGTTGTATTTCTTGTAAAAAAACAAGTTATGGTGATATCGGATGTTCTAGAATGTGTAATTAAATTATAGATAATAAGGAGTAATATGAAAAATAAAAGTGAAGTATTTAAAAAGGAATTAGAAAATATAAAAGACAATAATGTAAAAGAATCAACAATTTATTTATTAAATAAATTACCTGATTATTTTTATGAAATGCCTGCTTCAACAACAGGAAAATATCATCCTTTGTTTTCATTAAATGAAGGAGGTCTTGTAAGACATGTAAAAGTTGCTCTTCAAATTTGTGAAGAATTATTTAATGATAAAGCACTGTATGATTTTGATGAACATACAAAAGATTTGATAAGGATGGCTATTATGCTTCATGATGGACTTAAAAAAGGATTAGAAAAAAGTGAATACACAAAATTTTCTCACCCTATTGATATGGCTAACTTTATAATAGAAAATGAAAAAAATCTAATAATTAATAAAAATGATGCTTTAACTGTTGCTAGACTTATAAGTTCTCATATGGGTCCATGGAATATTGATAAAAAAAGCAATATTGTTTTACCCATACCTAAAGAAGATGATGAAAAGTTCGTTCATTTATGCGATTATTTAGCATCAAGAAGATTTTTAGATGTAAGTTTTAAAGATAATGAAATTGAAAGAATATAAAAATTAGCAAACGCTAATTTTTTTCTATTACTAATGGGTTAAATTTACTAATTGCATCGACAAGTTTACTATGTTTAATTACAAACTTAATCTGAGGATTATTATTTTTATAAATTATTACATAATTATTTGTAATAGTAATTGAAATATTATTAAAAACTTTGTTATCTATGATATTTAATTTATAATTATTATTTGATTTACAATATTTTTTAGTAGAATTTAAATGCTTTAAATATTCATCTTTTGTGTAATATATATTTTTATTGAAAAACATATTTTCAAGTGATAAATAAGGTTTATCATTATTAAAATCATTATTATATATAGTGTCTTCAATTGTATTATTTTTTAAAATATTATAAGTAGTATTTTCCATATTTTTTTTATAATTTAATATTAGTTTAATTTCATCTTTTGTTAACTTATTTCTTTTTAACATTTTTGTTAATATCTCATCATCAATAGTAAAAATAGGTAAATTTGCTAAAAGTCGTTTCATATCTTTTTTCCTATTTTTTTCCTTTTTTAAAAATTCATCAAATGCATCTTTATTACCATTTGTATATATTTCCATAAGAGGACTAGCTTTTTTTAACAAAAGTTTAGTTTTTTCTTTATAATAATTTATCTCTTTACTATTAGAAGTTAAATAATATTTTCCTTTATTATGATAAGAATTTATACATTCACCAGTTAAAATAACACTTCCAGATGTGTAATTTAAATGATTATAAACGTTATTACTATAATTTTTTAAATAATATGGAGATACACTTCCTGTCATATAAATAGGTATCCAACTTTCAAGGCCTAACATCATTTCGTTAAAAGGTCTATCTAAATTATGTATTATATTTAAATGTAGACCTTTTTTAAGACACATAGCTATTCCAAACATCCATTTTTTTCCAAAAGAAATATCTTCTGCCATATCTTCCATTGGCATATCACTACACATAAATATATCTTCAGTGTCTTTAGATAAAACAGTTGCTTTAAAAAAATCTAATTCACCACGTTTCATTTCTTCAATTCCATAATAAGATTTAGTTTTAGCTTTATAAAAGGGAATATTTGGTACTTTAAGTTCATCAAATTTAATTGCTTTTATAAAATCATTTAAATTAAAATCATCTAAGCTTATTAAAAAATCATTAATATATTTACTTTCTGTAATTGTGTTTTCATTATTAATTAAAAAATTATATAGATTATCAAATAAAGCTTTATCATTTATATTTTTATCACAATTTAAAAATTTAATAAGGATATCATTATCATTAAATTTGTTTATAACATAAGAGCAAACTTTATTACAAAATTCACTGGGAGTAGAGGGTTTAGCTTTATTATATCTTATTCTTGAAATATATGATGCATCAAAATTTATATATTTAGCCATGTCTTTAATATTGATTTTTAAATCGTTTAAAAGTCTATTAAAATTTTTACAAAAATTATCATAATTAAACTCATCATTTTTATTAACAGAATCTATTAAACAATTTAAAACTTCATCATAATTTAAATTAATCTTTTTTTCATAAGATATAACACTAATAGCGTTAGCAAGATTTTTAATTTCATCTTTATTAACCCCGGGAGTCCTTAATCCATTTCTATATCTACTTATTACGGTTTCGGATAAATTAGCTTTTATTGCTAATTCTTTTGAAGTACAATTTAATTTTTTTATATAATTATTTAATGCTGTTTTAAAATCCATAAAATCACCTTCATTTTATATTATACAATAAATATAGCTATAAAGGATAAAATTACCAACAAAATCAATGAATAATATGGTAATTTTATTGTAATATTTAATTTTTTTAAATATAATATATGTAATCGGAGGTTTTGTTATGAAGAATAATAAAATAATTTTAATCGGAATAATATTAGTTTTATTAACATTATTTGCTATATTTATTCCTAAGAATAATATGGCAAATGATAAATTAGTAGAAGAAGCAAGTAAAAATGCTAAAAAGAAAGTAACAGATTATAAAAAAATAACAAGTAATTTGGTTTTAAATGAAGATACTTGTTTTAGAAACTATGCTTTTATAAATAATAATAGTATTTATATATTTAATCCTGATAAATTAGATGAAGGAATTTTTGAATATAAAAAAGTATATGATATAAAAAACGATATAAAAGCAATGAATATAACACCAGATTATGGTTCTGATATAAGGTTTATTGATTATAATGATATGTTATATACACTTAAAGATATAAACTCAGATAATAAAATTAGAAATAGTTATGATATGTATTTAAATGCTAATTATGAACTTAGTCCTTATTTAAAATGGGAATATTCTAAAGAATTTCTTGGTAAAAAAGTAGATTATGATTTTATGTCTAATTATGTTTATGTAAAAGATAACATATTGTATAGATTAAATTATACCAATGAAAAATACCCTGATATTTATAAAGTGAGTGGAAATTATGAGGGAGAAAAAGTTATTAGAATATATAATGAAAGAATATTAAAAACAGATAAAGGTTTTTATGAAATAGTTAGTTATTTTGATAAAGAATTAAATAAAAATGTTACAACTACGATGAAAATAAAATTATTAACTAAATATTATGATGATGTATTAACTTTTACATATAAGTATGTAATCTTAAAAGATTATACTTTGATACCTATAAATGATGTAATGATAAATAGAGTACGTGATTATAATTACAGTGAACTTATAAGTGGGTTTAATAGTCAAGAAGAAATACCAAAAGTATTTGAAGAGTAAGAAAGGAAAAAACTATGAAAAACTTAAAAAAAATATTATTGACATTTATATTTGGTTTATTGCTACTTGTTCCAAATGTTAATGCAGAAGAAAAAAATGAAGTAACATTAAATTTTAATAGTGGCATAATTCATGATGGTTATGTAGAATATTCTGGAATTGGTAAAATACAGTTATTTAAAAATGATGAATTAGTTACTGATATTTCAAATAATATGGTAATTGATCTAAATGAGGGAGAGTATAAATTTATAATAAAAAAAGAAAATACTTCTTCAGTTACTGGTACATTACCAGTAAGGTTAAAAATAAATGAAAAGTACTATTATCCATCTACAACAGATGAAAGTTTCAATTTAGATTCAAGTAAATTTAGTGGTGTTTTAAATATTGAATTAATAAGGGCAAGTGTTACTGTTAATACAGAAGTTAAAAGTATTTATATTGATATTAAATCAACTGGTGTAATTGACTTTACTAAAAATAAACAATATGTTGTTGATTTTTCAAATGAAAATGAATTGACAAATGGATTGAAAACATTTGTTGAATTTGGACAAACATTATATTATAAAAAAGTTAATGATGGCTTATTATTAACAGAAGATGAAAAAGAAGCAATTATAAAAGTAATAGGAAGTAATGATGAAAATAAAGCTACTTTTGAAATATTAAATACTTCTAATTTAAAAGAAGAAACTTTTAAAGGATTTCATATGAAATATACTGGTTCAAAATTACAATATGATGGTATAGAAGATGGCGTTATAAATGAAACAAGATATGATTATTATACAAGATGTAATTATGATTTTGTATTTAGATATGATAATGAATATAAAGTACTTGAAGGTGTTAATCAAACTTTAAGAATAAATAAAATAAAAGATTTAATTATTAAAATAGAAGCTTCATTTGATTTATTTAAAACAAATGGTAAAGTATATATTAATGATGAATTACTAGATGAAAATAATTATACAGCAAAAGAAGGAAGTACAATTATTACTTTAAAAGAAGATTATTTAAAAACATTATCTAAAGGAACATATACTTTAAAGGTTACTTTTGATGATGATAGATATGCTATAACTAATTTCTTTATTAAAGAGGAAATAAAAAATCCAGAAACGAGTGATAATATTAGTAATTATATTATAATTAGTATTACATCTTTATTACTTGGAGGAGTATTTATCTATAATAAAAATAAACTTTTTGAAAACTAGAATTTCTAGTTTTTTTAAATACTTAATGGTAAAATGTGTCAAAAATAGTTGATTTTTAAAGATTATTAATATAAAATAAAATTAGAAGCAAGATATGCTTTCTAAAGGAGGATATGTAGATGAAGATAACATCAGTAAACGTACGTAAAATTGAAAAAGAAGGATCAAGAATGAAAGGAATAGCATCAGTATTACTTGATGAATGTTTTGCAGTTCATGATATTCGTATTATCGAAGGAGATAATGGCTTATTTATAGCAATGCCAAGTAGAAAAACATCTACTGGAGGATATAGAGATATCGCACATCCAATTAATCCTGAAACACGTACAATGTTTGAAGAAACTATCTTAGAAGCATATAAAAACGCTGAATAATATAGTTTATTAAGATATAAGTTTTGCTTGTATCTTTTTATTTGCAAAAATATAAAAAAAATAATATAATTTATATATAAGTATAGAAAGAGTGATAAATATGGAAATAAAAGAAATTAATAATATTTATAATAACTTTGATAAACAAATAAATGATTTTTGGAGGTCTCTTTGACTTTGATAAAAAAGAAGAAAAAATAAAAAAATTAGAAGAAATAACAAAAGAAAGTAATTTTTGGGATGATGTTTCTTTAGCAAATAAAAAAATTACGGAATTAAATAATTTAAAAAAAGAAATTAATAATATTTGTTCTTTAAAAGAAAAAATAAATAATAATTTAGAAATATTATCATTATTAAAAAATGAGAATGATGAAGAACTACAAAAATTAGTAGAAGAAGATATAGAAAATATAAAAAATTCATTAGAAGAATTAAAATTAGAACTTTATTTAAATCATGAATACGATCATAAAAATTGTATTTTAGAAATTCATGCGGGAGCAGGAGGAACAGAAAGTTGTGATTGGGCTTCGATGCTTTATAGAATGTATCTTAGATATTGTGAAAAAAAAGGATATAAAGTTACTGTTTTAGATTATCAAGATGGGGATGAAGCTGGGATAAAAAAATGTACTCTTTCTATTGAAGGAAAAGATGCATATGGCTATTTAAAATGTGAAAAAGGTGTTCATAGACTTGTAAGATTATCACCATTTGATGCTAATCATAAAAGACATACATCTTTTGCATCAGTTGATGTAACTCCTGAATTTGATGAAAAAATAGATATAGTTATTAAGGATGAAGATTTAAAAATAGATGTTTACCATTCAAGTGGAGCAGGAGGACAAAGTGTTAATACAACAGACTCTGCAGTTAGAATAACACATTTACCTACTAAAATAGTAGTTACTTGTCAAAATGAAAGAAGTCAATTAAAAAATAAAGAAAAAGCACTTGAAATATTAAAAAATAAATTAAAAATGATTGAAATAGAACGTCAAGAAGAAAAACTTAATAATTTAAAACAAGATAATAAAAATATTGAATTTGGATCACAAATAAGAAGTTATGTAATGCATCCTTATTCAATGGTTAAAGATCATCGTACATCTTGTGAAACAAGTAATGTTTCTAAAGTATTAGATGGCGATTTAGATATGTTTATTGAAGAATATTTAAGGAGTTAGTTATGGAAGAAAATAAGGAAAATATAATAAAACAAATTTATAAAAAACATAAGGTTAAAAGATATTTAACTTTACTTTTAGGATTATTTATTTGTGCAGTATCATTTAATTTATTTATTTATCCAAATGATATAGTTTTTGGAGGGGTAAGTGGTATTAGTATTATCGTTACAAAGTTTTTTGATATTTCAGCATCAACATTTATTCTAATATCATCAATCATTTTACTTATTGTAAGTTATATCTTTTTAGGAAAAGAAAAAACTAAAGGATCAGTTGTAGGATCAATTTTATTACCTATTTTTATAAGTTTAACAGAAAATATAGGAAAAATATTAGTAATTGATGCAAGTGACCAGTTACTTCTTGCTATAGTAGGTGGCGTTTTATATGGCTTTGGAGCTGGGCTTGTTTTTAAAGCAGGATATACAACTGGAGGAACAGATGTTTTAAATCAAATAATGAATAAATATGCTAAAACATCAATTGGAACATCAATGCTTATTATAGATGGTTTAATTGTTTTATCTGGAGCTTTTGTTTTTGGCTGGACAAAGTTTATGTATGCTATTATTGTTTTATATATAATTAGTATTTTAACTGATAAAGTTTTACTAGGTATATCTTCTTCAAAAGCGTTTTATATAATTACAACAAAACCAGATGAAATATCAAATTATGTAATTGACGAGTTAGGACATAGTGTTACTATAATTGACGCTAAAGGCGGATATACAAAACAAAAAAATCCTATTCTTTTTACAGTGGTTCCTACTAAAGAATACTATAAACTTAAAGCAGGTATAAATGAAATAGATAAAGATGCGTTCTTTACCGCAGTGGATGCTTACGAAGTATTAGGTGGCGAATAATGAAAGATAATATAATAGATACAATAAGTAAAAAAAATTATATAAAAAGATACGTATTTTTAACACTAGGACTTTTAATATCAGCAATAAACTATAATTTATTTGTTTTACCACTTGAAATTGTATGTGGTGGTACAAGCGGTGTTGCTACAATATTAAATTATTTGTCAAACTTAGATCCTTCATTAGTGGTGTTTTTCCAATCTTGTATTTTATTAGTTTTGTGCTTTTGTTTTTTAGGACTAGATGATACAACTGCAATGGCTTATATTACAATAGTTTATCCTTTATTTATAAAGGCAACATCTGGAATTAATCAAATATTTTTAATAAATTACGAAGACATCCTTCTTTTTGCAATTTTTATTGGAATACTAACAGGAATATCTAATGGAATTATCTTTAAAACAGGACTTAATAATGGTGGATATGGTATTTTATCTAAAATAATTGCCAATAAGAATAAATCATCAATAACTAAATCAAATATGATTATTAATTCAATTATTGTTTTAGCAGGAGGAATAGTGTTTGGAATTAATAAAGTTTTATACGCCATTATAATATTATTTATTCAAAAAAATGTTAGTGATAGAATTGTTCTTGGTATATCTAAAAATAAAACAATTATTATTGTTAGTTCAAAATATGATGAAATAAGTAAATATTTAAACAATGAATTAAAACATGATGTAACAATTTTTAATACTAAAGGAAAATATACTAATACAAAACAAAAAACTATAATGAGTGTTATTCCTACCAAAGAATATATAATTATCAAAGAAATAATAAAAGATATAGATAAAAATGCTTTTGTAATAGTATGTGATAGTTATGAAACAAGAAATCAAGATAGATTATTGAAAAACGTCAAAAATGTAAAAAGTATATGAAATTTACTATATAAGTTAGGTGTAATTAGATTTTAATGGTATAATTATTATATAGTGTAATTTTAAAACTAAAAATAAGGTGGTGTTATGATTGAAAATAATTACAATAAAAAATGTGTTTAAAACATATCCAAATGGTGTTGGAGCAATATATGATTTAAACCTAGATATTGAAAAAGGAGAATTTGTTTTTATTATAGGTGGTAGTGGAAGTGGTAAATCAACTTTAATAAAAATGCTTTATAGAGAAGAAAAACCAACTCGTGGAGAAATAATCCTTGGAGGGGTTAATGTTGGTAAATTAAGAAATTCTAAAGTATATAAATTAAGAAGAAAAATTGGAGTAGTATTCCAAGACTACAAATTACTTCCTAAATTAACAGTTTATGAAAATGTTGCGTTTGCACTTGAAGTGACAGGGGCAGATACAAAAGAAATAAGAAAAAAAGTTATTGAAGTTCTTGATCAAGTAGGATTAAAACATAAAGCTAAGTCTTATCCTGATAAATTATCTGGAGGGGAACAACAAAGAGTGGCAATAGCACGTGCTATTGTTAATAATCCCAAAATATTAATTTGCGATGAACCAACTGGAAACCTAGACCCTGTTATTAGTATGGAAATAATGAATATTTTAGATAAGATTAATAAAGATTTAGGAACAACAATTCTTATGGTTACACATGATCATGAAATCGTTGAAAAAATGAAAAAAAGAGTTTTAGTATTAAAAGATGGTAGACTTGTAAAAGATTATAAGGAGGGGGAATATAAAGATGAAATTTTTTAGGATGGTTGGAAGAAGTATAAGAGATGCTTTTAAAAGTGTAATTAGAAACTTTAGTTTATCTTTAGCATCAATATCTTGTATAACAATTACTTTAATAATAATAGGATCTACCCTTATAATTGCAAAAAATGTAGATAATTTTGCTACATTAATAAAAGAAGATGTAACAATTGTAACATTTTTTGATAATAGTTTGACATATGATGAAGAAGAAGAAATAATGACAAAAATCAAAGAACTTGAAAATGTTGACAAAGATTCATGTGAATATACTTCAAAACAAGATATAAAAAATAACATGGAAAGTGAAAAAAATGAAATATCTAAAATTCTTTCAACATGGAATGATAGTGAAAATCCATTAATGGATACTTATACTTTAAAAGTAAAAGATGTTGAACAAATAAAATCGACAGTTAATCAAATTGAAGCTTTAAAAGGAGTAGAAAGTGTATCATATGGTGAAGGAATAGTAGAACAACTTGTAAAAGCATTTGATACAGTAGAAAAGGTAACATTAGTTGTAGGTATTGCTCTTATTTTAGTTACAATATTCTTAATCATAAATACAATTAAATTAACAATCTTTTCAAGACAAAAAGAAATTTCAATTATGCGCTTAGTTGGAGCTAGTAATACAAGAATAAAATTCCCATTCATAATTGAAGGTGTAATTTTAGGTATAATTGGATCAATTATTCCAGTGCTTGTAATGACTTATGGTTATCAAGCATTATATCAAATGTTAAAAGGACAATTATTCTCTCCACTTATTAGACTTGTACATCCAATGCCATTTACTATTCAAATATCATTATTAATTGTACTTGTTGGTATGTTAGTAGGTATGATAGGATCTGCAAGAGCAGTAAGGAGGTATATAAAAATATAATGAATAAAAAAAGTATTATAATATTTTTATTACTAGTTCTTTTAATACCTGTAGCTAAAGTTAATGCAATTACAATAAATGATTATAAAAAAGAATTATCAGATTTACAAAAAGAGAAAGAATATGTCCAAAAAAATCAGGCTGAAATCCAAAAGAAAATAGATGAAGCAAATGCTGAAATATTAAAAATAAGTGAAAAGATGATTTTAGCAGAACAAGAAAAAACAGCAATTAGTCAACAAATAACAAAAAATGAACTTGATATTGCAGAAAAAAAAGAACAAATTAAAGATTTAATTGTTTTTTCACAAAAATCAAGTAGTGACAACTTTTATTTAAACTATCTTTTTGGAGCAGAGAACTTTACAGATTTTATTTATAGAATTTCCATAATTCAACAATTAACTAAAAAAAATAGTGAATTAATGGATCAAATGAATAAATTAATTGAAGATGGTAAAACAAAACAAGAAGAATTAGAAAAAACTAAAAAAAGTTTAAATAAAATGAGTGAAGATTATAAAAACAAAGTAACAAGCTTAGGAACACAGATGAATAAAACTTATACCGAATATGAAGATATTGATGAACAAATAAAATCTGTTCGAAAAACAATAAAATTATATCAAGATCAAGGATGTAAAGATGATCAAGATATTATTGCGTGTGTTGGAAAAATTTTACATGATACAGGATTTATTATTCCAACAGCAAGTGGAACTGTTACTGATGAATATGGACCAAGACCAATTCTTTGCGCAAATTGTTCATCTTTCCATAAAGGAATAGATTTAGCAGCTTCAGAAGGGACAAAAGTTTATGCTGCCGCTTCAGGATATGTCGCAGCCGTTAAATATGCTAATAAAAATATTAAAAATGACTGTGGTGGTAATATAATTACAATTAACCACATTGTCAATGGCAAATATTATACAACAAGGTATTGGCATTTATTAAATGTTAAAGTAAAAGCCGGAGATACAGTAACAAAAGGGCAACTAATTGGTTGGGTAGGTGGATATACAACAAGTAGTCAATTATTTAGATCAGGATATGATGATTGTGCTTTTGGAGCTCATTTACACTTTGAAATATCAAAAGATCATTATTATGGTATAACAAATGACGGACACTCTTATTCATCATATACTAAATATGTAAAAAATACCTTTAATGCTAGGAATGTAATAAACTTCCCAGGAAGATGGTAAAACAATAGCTAAACACTATTGTTTTTTTCTATTGTTAAAAACTTAAACAAAAATTATTGACATGGGGGGGGTGTATTATATAATTTAGT
>ERZ779737.694-NODE-694-length-30210-cov-3.918223_pt1 | contig 30210 bp, 30 predicted proteins | sample MGYA00511889_ERZ779737 | MGnify/ENA primary metagenome ERZ779737 (study PRJEB29588, sample SAMEA2163575) | human gut metagenome | biome: human gut; feature: human-associated habitat; material: faeces | place: Denmark | collected 2008/2010 ... | reverse complement strand
CGCCACAATTTGTAAGACAGCGTGCCGCCCGTTCCGCTGTGGGGGAGGTAGCCGCCGCCCGCATAGACGTAGGCGATTTCATAAAAGGGCGCGATGGAGAGGAGTCCCGTGTCGTTGCGCAGGAGATAATAGATAAACGAAGCCGCCGCCCCCGCACCGCGCGAACCGCGTATCTGGCGGTCGTAGCGGCCCATCCCGCTGAGTAAATCGGTGGATACGATTTCGTCGCTAAACGACGCTTTAAACGCGTCCTGCGCGCGGGCTTCACCACCAGCATATGGCGGTTTTTCAGCTCCAGCACCCAGGCCGCGTCCAGGCCGAGTTTGGAGATGTCGTAATCGCTCCCGGTCCAGTCTCCTCCGGAGGTATAAAAAACGTCCGCCACATAGCCGTGCCGTGCGCGGGGCAGGTTCTGCAGGCTTTTCTTTTTATCCGTCAGCCCGTAGCCGGACAGCGCGCCCATGTTGGCTCCCTGGCGGATATCGTCGGATAGGCGCAGGCCGGCGGTAACCTGGTTGTGATTGCCGCCGTCCAGTCTGTTTTGGGAATAGGTATAGCGCACATATTCCGGGCGTACGAACGCGCTCAGCGTGCGCGAAAGGCGGCGCATATAGGTAAGGGAAATTTGTTCTTTTTTGGTGTGTATTTGGCCCAGCAGGCGGCTGTTGTATTCGTCTTCGTCATCGGTGGTGGAAAACACGCCGAAGGTGTTGCTCCAGTAGTCTTGGTAGAAACGCTGGTCAAAATTAAGTTTGGTGAAATTGACGGAGAAAAAATCGTCCCCCACGCTGGCTCCCGCGCTGGCGGAGAAACCGTCTTCACTGCCGCCCGCAAAGAAAAACGTGCTTTCGCCCTGTTTAAACAGGTTGCCCGCCGCCAGCGACACGGCGGCCGCGCTTTTGCCTCCTCCGGCCGCAAACGCGAGGGGGAAAAGGTAATAACCGTCTTCGGCGGTGATGTCAATGTTTACCCGGCCGTTTTGGGGCGCGGCGTTGAAATCCAGCTTTTTAAATACGCGCAGGTTGTGCAGGTCGTCCTGCGCTTTTTCGTAGGATTCGGGGGTGAATTCGTCCCCGGGTTTTAATAAAAAACGTTTTTGAAGCGTTTGCGGGCTCATCCGGGTGGACGAAGCCGATACGCGCCCCACCGTGGCGGCGGGCAGTCCGGCCCAGCAGAAGAGGGAAATCAGCAAAATACTCTTTTTCATATACATAAATTATAGCTTTTTTAAGGGTATAAATCTACCTACCGGTAAGTAACCATATACAGACGGCGTTCGGAGGGAATATGATATAATAAGAAGAAAGCTTATCTCCCGGAGGAATATGGACGACAAGTTTTCCAAAGAAGGTTTGACCTTTGACGACGTACTTCTCATCCCGCAGCACTCGCAGGTGTTGCCCAAAGACGTAAAACTCCACACGCGCCTGACCCAAAAAATCAAACTTAACATTCCGTTGATGAGCGCCGGTATGGATACGGTAACCGAGTCGCGCATGGCTATTGCCGTCGCGCGCGAAGGGGGTATCGGCATTATTCACAAAAATATGCCCGCCGCCCGCCAGGCCGCCGAAGTGGACGCCGTAAAAAGAAGCGACAACGGCGTTATCTCCAATCCCTTTTTTCTGCATCCCGAAGACACCCTCCAGCGGGCCTGGGAGCTTACGGCCAAATACCGCATTTCCGGAGTGCCGATAGTGGACGCGGATGAAAAGCTGGTGGGCATTATCACCAACCGCGATATGCGTTTTGAGCAGGACGGCTCGCGCCTGATTGCGGAACTGATGACCCGGGAGAACCTGGTTACCGCGCGGGTGGGCACTTCGCTTAAAGAAGCGCGCAACATTTTGCAAAAGCACCGTATTGAAAAACTGCCGCTGGTGGATGAAGAGGGCCGCCTGCAGGGGCTGATTACCATTAAAGATATTGAAAAAAGCATCCAGTACCCGAACTGCGCGCGCGACGCGCAGGGCAGGCTTCTCGTCGGGGCCGCGCTGGGCATTACCAAAGATATGCTGGCCCGCGCCGAAGCGCTTTTAAAGGCCGAGGCGGACGTGCTGGTGCTGGATACGGCGCACGGCCACAGCCAGGGCGTATTGGAAGCCGTTGCCAAAATTAAAGCCGCCTTTCCGCACTGCCAGCTCATCGCCGGCAACGTAGCCACCGCACAGGCGACGGAAGACTTAATCAAAGCGGGGGCGGACTGCGTAAAAGTGGGTATCGGCCCGGGCGCCATTTGCACCACGCGCGTGGTGGCCGGCATCGGTATGCCGCAGATTACCGCTATTTACGACTGCTACCAGGCCGCGAAAAAATACGATATCCCCATTATTGCCGACGGCGGCATTAAATACTCGGGCGACATCGCCAAAGCGATTGCCGCCGGGGCCAGCGCGTGTATGCTGGGCTCGCTGTTTGCGGGTACGACCGAATCGCCGGGCGAAAACGTCATTTATAACGGCCGCGCGTTTAAAACCTACCGCGGGATGGGCTCCTCGGCCGCTATGCGCGCCGGCAGCGGCGACCGTTACTTTCAGGAGAACGCCAAAAAACTCGTGCCGGAAGGCGTGGAAGGCCGCGTGCCTTTCCGCGGCGCGGTGGGGGATGTGGTGTACCAGCTTTTGGGCGGGCTGCGCGCTTCCATGGGGTACTGCGGCGTAAAAACGCTTAAAGAACTGACCGAAACGGGCAAGTTCGTGCGCATTACCCGCGCGGGCCTGGTGGAAAGCCATCCGCACGATATTATGATTACCAAAGAAGAGAGCAACTACTCCAGCAAGGCGTTTTAAGTATGGCGAATGAACTTATTTTAGTGGCCGATTTCGGCGGACAGTACAACCAGCTCATCGCCCGCCGCGTGCGCGACCGGCACGTATACTGCGAGGTGGTGCCGTTTACGCAAATTGTGGCGGAAGCGAAAAAGCGCGCGCCGAAAGGCATTATTTTTACGGGCGGTCCCGCCAGCGTATATGCGGACGGAGCCCCGGCGGTGGACAAAGAAGTGTTCAGCCTGGGGATTCCCGTACTGGGGATTTGCTACGGCGCACAGCTGACCGCGCACCTCTTGGGCGGGAAGGTGGAAAGCCCGGCTTTTAAGGAATACGGGAAAGTGGCGCTGACGCTGACGGCGGACAGCCCGCTGTTTAAAGGGGTGGACCGCGAAACCACCTGCTGGATGAGCCACCGCGATTATGTGTCCCGGGCGCCGGACGGTTTTACGGTTACCGCGCGTACGGAGCTGTGCCCCGCCGCCGCTTTGGAGGATTCTTCGCGCCGGATTTACGGCGTGCAGTTCCATCCGGAAGTATTGCATACCCCTTTTGGGCAAACGCTTTTGCATAACTTTTTGTACGGCGTATGCGGCGTGTGCGGCGATTGGACGATGGGTAATTTTATGGAAGAGGAAATCGCCCGCGTGAAAAAAACCGTCGGGAACGGGCGCGTATTGTGCGCGCTGTCGGGCGGGGTGGATTCCTCGGTAGCCGCGGTGCTGGTGCATAAAGCGGTGGGGGACCGCCTGACGTGCGTGTTTGTGGACCACGGGCTTTTGCGCAAGGACGAAGGCGACCAGGTGGAACGCCTGTTTAAAGGCGCATACCAAATGAATTTAATCCGCGTGAACGCGCAGGAACGCTTTTTGTCCAAATTAAAAGGCGTAACGGACCCGGAACAAAAACGCAAAATCATCGGCGCGGAATTTATCGCCGTGTTTGACGAAGAAGCGAAAAAGCTGGGGCAGACTGATTACCTGCTCCAGGGCACCATTTACCCGGACGTAATTGAAAGCGGCAGCGGCCATTCGGCCGTTATCAAAAGCCATCACAATGTGGGCGGCCTGCCGAAAGATATGAAGTTTAAACTCTTGGAACCCCTGCGGCTGTTGTTTAAAGACGAAGTGCGCCGGCTGGGCGAAGAGCTGGGCATTGCGAAAAAACTCGTTTGGCGCCAGCCTTTCCCGGGGCCGGGTTTGGCGGTGCGGTGCCTGGGAGAGATTACCGAAGAAAAACTGCACTTAATCCGCGAGTCGGACGCTATCCTGCGGGACGAAATCGCCCAAGCGGGGCTGGAGGGGGAAATCTGGCAGTACTTTACGTTTTTGCCCAACATTAAAAGCGTGGGCGTGATGGGCGACGAGCGGACGTATTTCCACACCATAGGCATCCGCGCCGTAACCAGCACGGACGCCATGACGTGCGACTGGGCGCGCATTCCGTACGGCGTGCTGGAAAGAATTTCTTCGCGCATTGTAAGCGAAGTGGACGGCGTGAACCGCGTGATTTACGACGTAACATCCAAACCGCCCGCCACGATTGAGTGGGAATAAAAACACGGAGGCAATATGGTCAGACGCGATAAAATCAATTATTATTTGGATTTGGCGGACGTGGTGTCCAAGCGCTGTACGTGCCTGCGCCGGCATTACGGGGCCGTCATCGTCAAGAACGACGAAGTGATTTCCACCGGATACGTAGGCGCTCCCCGGGGCCGCAAGAACTGCAGTGATCTGGGCTATTGTATCCGCCAGCAGCTTAATATCCCCCGCGGCGAGCGTTACGAACTCTGCCGCAGCGTGCACGCCGAGGCCAACGCGATTATCAGCGCGGAACGCAATAAAATGATGGGCAGCACGCTGTATTTGTCCGGGCGGGAAGTGAGCAACGGCGAATATATCAAAAATTCGTGCAGCTGTTCCATGTGCAAGCGTATGGTGATTAACGCGGGGATTGAAAAAGTCATCATCCGCGATACCGAAAACGAATACCGCGAAATCAACGTGCAGGACTGGATTGACAACGACGAGTCTTTAGAAGGCACGCGCGGTTATTAAGCGTGTATGTAAATATAAAAAATCCGGGCATTTATGTGCCCGGATTTTTTTGCGCTGCGTACTATTACAATTCTTTTTCAAGCAGTACCATATCGCGGCATTGTTCGCCGCCGTCATATATGGGCGCGCTGTAGTTTTTGATGAAAAAATCTTTAATCACGCCCGTGCGTTTAAAACCCAGCCGCTCGTAAAACGGCACAGGCGAGCGGGATATATCCGCCGTTCCCGCCACCATCTTTTTAAATCCGTTTTCCCGGCAGGCGTGAAAGACAAATTCGCATAAACGCATCCCCAGCCCGCGCCCGCGTTCTTCGGCGGACACGGCCAGGTTTTTCAGTTCGCAAGTATCTTTTGAAAGCGGCAGTATGCACGCCTGGGCGCATACGCGTCCGTCCCGCACGGCGGCGTAGACGCGGCATTCGGGCAGGTAGCGGCGTACAACGGCGGCCTCCGGGTCTGCCTCCAGGTACAGCGCCCACAGCTGCGGTGTTTCTTTGTCGGTAACGGCGGTAAATTGCATAAGGTATCCTAGCGTTTTTAAGGCGGGCTTGGCAAGCGTTTTGGGCAAAAAAAATCCCGCCTTTCGGCGGGTATTTTATTTAAATGGCGGAGTCGACGAGATTCGAACTCGCGGTCTCTGCCTTGACAGGGCAGCGTGTTAACCAGGCTACACCACGACTCCATTTATTTCCTGCTACCTTTATATTTTAGCTTAATTCAGGCTTTTTCGTCAACAATTTTTAAACCGGCTGTTTTGTATGGGAAATTAATCAAACTTCCCCCACAAAATTTGCTCCAGTTCCAGTTCCACGCCGTGTTTTTCTTTCACTTTTTCGCGCACCTGTTCCATTAAGTTTTTGATGTCCTGCGGGGTGGCGTGGTTGAAATTAACGATAAAACCCGCGTGCTTTTCGGACACTTTCGCCCCGCCCACCGACAGGCCGCGAAGCCCCGTGTCGTCAATTAAGCGCGAGGCGTAATCGTTGGCCGGGCGTTTAAACACGCTTCCCGCGGAAGGGAAATCCAGCGGCTGTTTTTCAATGCGTTTGTGCAGCACGGTGTTGCGCGTTTCAATCAGCTGGGTAAAGTCCCCTTTCTGGAGTTTAAATCCCGCCGAAAGGATAATACAGTCCTGCACGCCTTCCACTTTGCGGTACGCGTGTTGGACTTCTTCTTTTAACAGGGTGGCCGGGCGGCCTTCAAAGTCAATCACGTCAAAGTATTCCAGGCTGTCAAACGTTTCCTGGCCGAACGCGCCCGCGTTCATATAGACGGCTCCGCCCACGCTGCCCGGAATGCCGGACAGTTTTTCCATTCCGCCCAGGCCCGCCTCGCAGGCGATTTCGCACGCTTTATCCAGCGCCGCGCCGGCTTCGGCCCGGACGTATTCGCCTTCCGCGCTGACGTGGTTCATCCGTTTGGTGGAGCAGACAATGCCGCCCACGCCGCTGGCGCTGACCAAAATGTTGGAGCCGAACCCGATGACCCGCAGCGGCACGTTAGCCGTCCGGGCGAGTTTTAATACAAAGCTCCACTCTTCGCGGGTTTTGGGGTATATGTACACTTCCGCCGGGCCGCCGGCGCGGTACGTGGTGTGCTGTGCCATCGGCTCGTCAAAAAGGCAGTTATCCCCGAAAAAAGCTTTTAGTTCCTGTTTGTAGTCCATAGGAGCGGCGGTTTAAAAATTCAGGCCGATGCCTCCCTGCAAACCGTGGTTGTTGGACGTTTTGGTATACGCCGCAAACACGTAAACGAACGGGAAGGGTTTTAAATTCACGCCGGCGGTGTAGCGCATGGCGCCGTCCGAAGTGGAGCGGTTGCCCACTAGTTCGCCAAACTCATTGCGGTATGTGTCAAACCCGCGCGTTTTGAGTTCGCCGTAATCATACCCCATCCCCACGTAAGGCGTCAGGAACAATACGTTCATGGAAGCCACGGCGGAAGCGGAATAATGGTCGGTGGTGTACCAGTCGGTCTTGCCGCGGTCGTAAAATCCGGAAAGGGAGATGTGAATCGTGTCAAACAGGCCGAAATTATATTTAAGGCCCCCGCCCAGCGATTCAAAGCCGTTCATATCGGTGCCGCGCACCACTACGCCCAAATCCAGCACCGGGATTTTGGTTTCCGCGGTGATAAAACCCGTGTAAATATAATCTTCGGACGAGATATTATTGGAAGAAGACGGCTTGATGGCGCTGAAGGTGGCGCCCACGTCAAACCCCGGGAAAGAGGTGCCTTTGCCGGTGTGGAAGTCGGCGATGCCGATTAAGGTGTTGATGTCCTTATTATAGGCGGACAGGTCGGACGCGGCGGTGTAATGCGCGCGGAAGTCGTCTGCGATGTTGGCGGCAGAGGCGTAGCCCGCAAAGGCCAAAACGCCGAGTAAAGCGGTCAGAAGTTTTTTCATAGTTCTCCGTTGCGAAATTTAAAGATATATAATATCATAGAAAAAGACGGGGGGATACGCAACCCGCCAGACGGAAAACCGATTTATATTTTGATGCGCAGAGGAGAACTTATGGTAAGTGAACTCGCCGGAACGCTGACGAAGCAGAAAATTGATACAAACGCTTTAAGAGAACAGTTTTTTAAACCGCAGGGCACGCCCGTGCCGGTGAAATTCGGCACTTCCGGCCACCGCGGCAGCCTGGGAACGGGCTTCTGCGCGCTGCACGCCCGCGCCATTGCGCAGGCCGTGGCCCGCATTCATAAAGAGCAAAACATTACCGGCCCGATTTTAGTGGGCGGCGATACGCGCCTGATGTCGCGCGATACGGCGGATATCTGCGCCGAAGTATTGGCCGGGAACGGCTTGCCCGTCATCCTGCCCGATATGCCGCTGCCGACGCCTGTTTTTTCGTTTGAAATCATCAGCGGCCGCGCGAGCGCCAGCTTCACTGCATCGCCGGTATCAACATCACCGCCAGCCACAACCCGCCCCAGGATATGGGCCTGAAATACAATCCCTCCAACGGCGGTCCGGCGGATGCGTCGCTTACTTCTTTAATTGAAAAGTACGCCAACGAATATATGGCGCACCCGGAAGAAATCAAATCCGTTTCCTTGGAAGAAGCCCGCCAGCAAGGCCTCGTGCGCGGGACCGACGTTATCACGCCCTACATTACCGCGCTTGCTAAATTTATTGATTTTAAAGCGATTGCCCAGTCCCCTTTGAAATTTGCGGTGCACCCGCTGGGCGGCAGCAGCCTGGCTTTTTACGAAGCCATCAAAGCCAAGTACCATTTGGATAATGTGGACATCGTCAGCAAAGTGCAGGACCCGACCTTCTACTTCATCCCGATTGACCACGACGGCAAAATCCGCATGGATCCGTCGTCTAAGTATCCGATGTCGCCGCTGATTAAATTCGTGGAAGACGGCACCTACGATTTTGCCGGCGCGAGCGACCCGGACGCCGACCGCTTCGGCTGCGCCACCAAAGAAGGCGGGCTGATTGCTCCCAACCATGCGCTGTGCGTCATGGCGGACTATCTCTACCGCCACAACAAAGTGCGCGACGCGCATTCCATCGGCCGCACGCTGGGTACCACGTCCCTGCTGGACCGTATCGCCGCGTCTTACGGCCTTAAACTGGATGAAGTGAACGTGGGCTTTAAATACTTTGTGGAAGGCATTGTAAAGCGCGAGTATATTTTGGCGGGCGAGGAGAGCGCCGGGATGTCCGTCAGCGGCTGGACGCCGGAAAAAGACGGCATTTTCGCCGTATGTCTGCTGATGGAAATTATGGCGACGGAAGGCGACATCGCCGGCTTGTACAACAAGCTGACCGCCAAACACGGCACGCCTTATTATACCCGCGTGGACGTTCCGACGGATGAAGAAACCAAGAAACGCGTGAAAGGCTTAAAAGCGGCCGATTTTGAAACCCTCCATCAGGTGGCGGGCGAAAAAGTTACCCGCGTGCGCGATACGGACGGGATTAAAGTGTACCTGCAGAGCTCGTGGTTCCTGGTGCGCCCTTCCGGCACGGAAAACATCCTGAAAATCTACGCCGAAACCTTCGTCAGTCCGAAACATTTGGACGGACTGATTGAAGCCGCCAAGAACTTGCTGGCCAAGTAATCGGGCCCGGCTTTTGATTGTATGCGGACCAAAGATTTTTTCTTTGGTCCGTACTTTTTGCCGGCAAACAGTAAATAAAACCGCTCGGGCGACACGGGCCGGCGGCGTTTATTTGTTACAATAGAAATATGCTTAATTTCTTATATGTGGGACTCGGCGGTTTTGTGGGTGCGGCGCTTCGCTACGGCGTCAGCGCGGGCGCGGCCGCGCTTGCGTTTCGGGGCCACTGGGCCACGTTTTGCGTCAATGTGCTGGGCAGCCTGGCCATTGGTTTTTTTGCGCCGTATTTTGAATCTCCCTCCCATCCGGCGCGTTTGTTTTTGATTGTAGGCGTGCTCGGCGGGTTTACGACGTTTTCCTCCTTTTCGCTGGATACGCTTTCCTTATATCATAACCGGGAATTTTGGCTGGCCGCGTGCAATGTGCTGTTAAATGTGTTGATGTGTCTGGCGGCGGTATGGGCGGGCTTTAAGCTCCACCACGCGTACTGCTGATTTAAATCTGAAAATAAAAAGGCCCCGATATTTTAGACGGGGCCTTTTTGTAGTATGGAAAAATTATTCCGCGCGGCGGTCTATTACGTAGTGGCTGTTCTCTTCGTGCTTTTTGGCCAGACACTTTAGTTCGCTTCCGATGTTGCTCACCATCGCAAACGACGTCATCGGCCGTTTGGTGTTGTGCACGATGCCGATGCCGATGGAGAGGAAACGGAATTTTTCCAGCTCCCCTTTGCGGTTGGTGGACACCATATAGCCGTTGGCGCGGTCTTCGTCGTTGTAAAACGTGGGGGCCAGGGCGTCGGTCTTGGCGGTGATTTCCCGGGCGATGGCTTCGGCCTTGTCAAACGCGCAGACGACGATAAAATCGTCCCCGCCGATGTGGCCTACAAAAGAGGTCGGGTCCTGCGCGGCGGCGCGCACGATGATTTCGGACTCGGTTTTCAGCACGCGGTCCCCCGCTTCAAAGCCGTATTTATCGTTAAAAGATTTAAAATTGTTTAAATCGCAGTACAGCACGGCAAAGGGCCGTCCGCCCGCGATTTCCGCTTCCACCCGCGCCTGGATGGACGGGTTGCCGGGCAGACGCGTGAGCGGGTTGCTGTCCATTTTTTGTTTGTTGCGTTTGAGGAGCAGTTTCACGCGCGCGACGATTTCGTCCTCGTCGGCGGGCTTGGTAAGGTAGTCGTCAATATCCAGCCCCAGGCCTTCCAGCTTGGTGGACTTGTCCGTTACCGCGGTAAAAATAATGATGGGCGTATGCAAATATCCCGTGCGGCTGCGTACTTCCTGCACCACTTCAAAGCCCGTTTTTTTGGGCATTTCATAGTCCAGAATCAGCAAATCGGGGTTTTCTTTGTATGTTTTTTCCAGCGCGTCCTGGCCGTCTTCGGCTTCCACCACGGTAAAGCCCGCGTTCGTCAGGATTTCGGACACCAGAAAACGGATGGCGTGGGAATCGTCCGCCAGCAGAATTTTCGCGTTGTGTTCCATATGCATATTAAATGAAATATTGCTCCCCGGCGCAAGGGTCCCTTTTTTCGTATAATTTGAGTATGACTTACGCAATTTTATTTATCGGCGTGCTGTTGTTTTTGGGGCATATTTTCTCGTCGCTGTTTGAAAAAACGCGCCTGCCGGATGTGCTGCCTTTGATGGTGCTGGGGATGCTGATGGGCCCGGTGCTTCAGATAGTAAGCCCGGAGTCGTTTGGCGAAGCGGGGCAGATTTTCACCACGCTTGCGCTGATTGTCGTGCTGTTTAAAAGCGGCATTGATTTTAGAATTTTGTCTTTGCGCGGCGCCGTGGGCCAGGGGCTCCTGCTCACCACGGTGTGTTTTGTGCTGATTACGGTGATTATCGCTTTTATCGCCCAGCGCGTGCTGGGCATCCCGCAGACGTACGCGCTGATTATCGGCGCCATCGTGGCGGACAATTCCACCGCCATCATTACGCCTATGCTGGCCAAGCTCCAGGTGTCCAAAACCGCCAAAACCATTTTGTTTCTGGAAGCCAATTTAACGGGCGTCTATTCCATTGTGCTGGCGCTGGCGCTGTTGTCGGCCGCGTCGCACGGGAGCCACGTCTCCGCCGGAATGCTGGCGGCGGACGTGCTTAAATCGTTTGGCATCGGGATTGTATTTGCGCTGGCGGCGGGATTTTTCTGGATGAGCATTTTAAACCGGGTGCGGCGGCTGGAAAACGCCATCTCGCTGACGTTCGCTTTTGTACTGCTGGTATACAGCGTAAGCGGGCTTATCGGCGGGGACGGCGCTATCGCCACGCTGGCTTTCGGTGTGGTGGCGGGGAATATCCGCCTGATTAAACGTATGTGGCTGCCGAAGCTGGACTTCCAGCACCTGCTGTCTTTAAACGGCGGGGAAAAAGATTTTTTTGACGAAGTGGAATTTATTTTTAAAACGCTGTTCTTCGTGTATATGGGCATTTGTATGCGCATCGGCCGGGTGGATTTGCTGGCCATCGGGTTTGCGCTGGCGCTGGCTAAAATTATTTTCCGCGCGCCGGCGGTAAACTACTGTGTGTCCAAAAAAATTACGCGGGCGGACTGCTCCGTTATCCTCGCGATGTGCCCCAACGGGCTGGTCAGCGCGGTGTTGGCGGCGATGATTGCCTCGCAGCTGCCCGGCGAGGGGGCCGTGATTCAGGACGTGATTTACGCGGTAATTTTCTTTAGCGTGATTTTGTCCAACCTGATGTCTTTCCGTATTGAAAAAGGCGGACTGAAATGGGTGGGAAAAGCCATGTTCTACCGCCACGCGGCAGAGGGCCCGACGGCGGACGTAAAGCCAAGCGGGGCCGCGGACGGCTCAAACGCTTTGCCGGAGGGCGCTTCCGCGCCGGATAATGCTCCCGCCCCGGCGGAACATCCCGCCGCTTCCGGCGAAAACGCGCCGGACGCGCCGGCCCCGGCGGATGAAAATCACCCTTCTTAATTGACTAAGCCGTTAAAAACGCCCCGGATACTGTCCGGGGCGTTTTGATATCAGGCGGCACCATTACGGTTTGTATATAAAGGACAGCAGGTTTGTTTTTTCGTGGTCCCTGCGCCAGGAAAAGAAGTTTTCCCTGTCGCCGCAGGTGCAGTAGTACGGCGTTTTTACGTCCGCCGCCGTGAGGCCCGCCAGCTCCAGCTGCAGGAGAATTTCCGTATTTAAATTGACGAAAATTTTGCCGTCTTTGCGGATGACGCTTTGGGCGGAAAACTGGGCGGCCACGTCTTCCTGTACTTCAAAACAGCAGCTCTGGATGTGCGGCCCCAGCCAGCCGGAAATAACGCCCCGCGCGCCGGCATTTTTCATCTCCACGGCCGTTTTATAAGGTAACTGCCCCGCTACGCCGCGCCAGCCGCAGTGCGCCAGCGCAAAAACGTCCGCGGTTTCATCCCACAGAAAAAGCGGCACGCAGTCCGCCGTCAAAACAGCCGCGCCCCAGCCCCCGCAGGAAAAAAGCCACGCGTCGGCGTCTTGCACCGGCTGGTTTTGAAGGGACAGGGCGTCCGCGTCCGAGGCGATGCGGATGATCCGGTCGCTGTGGGTTTGGTGAAAGTGTAACATCCGCTGCGGCGGGATGCCCAATTCCCCGTATACGGGGGTTTGCGCGGCGGTGTCGCGCATATTGCCCGCGTGGCGGGAGAGGGTTCCTCCCACCAGGCCCAGCGACAGCATGCGGTTGTCTGCGTATATTTTCATTGGTTCAGTTTTTTAAGGCGCACCGCGCCGATTCTGTCCGCCAGCAGGTATTCGGCCAGGCGTTTAAAACGCTTGGGGTCGTCGCTGGCGTAGACGCGCACGCGGCCTTTGCCTTTGGTTTCGGCCTGTCCGCGCGCGGTTAAAAAGGCGCGGGCGGCTTCGGCCAGCGTGTCGGCCGAGTCCACCAGGGTTACGTTTTTGCCCAAAATTTTGGCAATCACGGGTTTTAATACGGGGTAATGCGTACAGCCCAAAATAACGGTGTCCGCCCCGCTTTTTTTAACGGGCGCGAGGTATTCTTCGGCAATCAGCCCGGCGGCGGGTTTTTTGCCCCAGTTTTCTTCCACCAGCGGCACGAACAGCGGGCACGCCTGCTGGAAAACGCGGGCTTTTTTATTGCGTTTGGCCACGGCTTTTGGGTAAGCCCCGCTTTTTACCGTCCCTTCCGTGCCCAGCACGGCGATGCGGCCGTTGCGGGTGGTTTGGACGGCCTTTTGCGCGCCGGGTTCAATTACGCCCATAACGGGCACGGAAATTTGTTTGCGCAGTTCCGCCAGCGCCTGGGCGGAAGCCGTGTTGCAGGCTACGATGATGAGCTTGACGTTTTCCTGCTGTAAAAAACGGGCAATAGCCAGTGAAAAGCGCGTAACCGCGGCCTTGGATTTGGAGCCGTAAGGCACGTTGGCGGTATCGCCGAAATAGATAAGGTCTTCCTGCGGCAGTTCGCGGCGCAGGGCGTTTAAAATAGTCAGCCCGCCCAGGCCCGAATCAAAAACGCCGATGGGTTGTTTTTTCATATTCCTTATTATATTAATTATCGCTCTATTGGAACAAAAGCCTTTCTTTGTGCTAGAATATCTTTATGTTTAGAAAGACGATATTTCTGTTGGCGGGCGTTTTTGTGTTATGCACGGCTCTGTGGGCCGCGCCGGCCAAACAGGGCGCCCCGCTGATTGTGGGGGGGAACTTTTCCGCCCAAACCAATACGCCTTCCAAAGCAGAAGTCTTCAACCAAAAAGCCCGCAACGCGGAAATCGCTTCTTTAAACGACAAGCTGAAAAACAAACGCTTTCACGAAGTGATTAGACGCATCAACGAACTGACGGCTAAAAATTTTCTGGACAACCGCTTCCACCTTTTGCTTGCCATCGCTTACGACGGTTTGGGCAAATACGACGACGTAATTTATTCCGCCGGCCAGGCCATTGCCGTGGCCCCGCAGGATCCGCGCGCGTACAACCTGCGCGCCGAGGCGTATTTACGGCTGCAAAATTACGAGCGCGCCCGCATTGACGTAGACGCCGCGCTTAAACTGAACCCTTCTTCGCGCATGGCGCAGAGAATACAAAAAGAGCTCAACGAAAAAACTTTTGTCAAAACCGTATCCGAGCCGGAAAAACCCGTACAAAAACATCCCGCCCCGCGCTGGGTGACGCTGTATTTTATTGCGGTGTTCGTCGCGGTGCTGCTGTTTGTGTATTGGCGGTATGAAGACGTGTTCCGCCAGCCGAAAAATGCGTTTTCGCGCCGCGAAGTGGAAGTGAAAGAACAGTACGATTTCATCCGCCAAATCGGCGAAGGCGGCATGGGCAAAGTGTTTGAAGCGTACGACAAAGTGTTAAAACGCAAAGTCGCCATCAAGCGCGTGCGCCCGGAACTGGTGCGCAGTTCGTACGTGCGCGAACAGTTTTTGTCCGAAGCGCGGATGGTGGCTCTTTTGCGCCACCCGTGCATTGTGGAAATTTACACCGTAATTGAATCCGAGAGCTCCTTGTACCTGGTGTTTGAATACGTGGACGGGCAGACGCTGGAAACCCGCTTGGATATTGACGGGCGGCTTCCGTTCTCCAAAGCCAAAAAGATTTTTGAATACGTTTGCCGCGGCCTGCATTACGCGCACTCGCAGGACATTATCCACTGCGATTTAAAGCCCGGCAACATTATGATTTTTGAAGACGACAAGGCCAAAGTGATGGACTTCGGCGTGGCCAAAAAATCCGTAGACCACGAAACGGGAGCCCGCACCGTGGCCGGTACGCCGGCCTATATGGCGCCCGAACAGCAAAAAGGGTTTATGCGCAAACAGTCGGACGTGTACTCGCTGGCGCTGTGCCTGTACGAAGCCCTGGTGGGCCAGGTGCCGTGGACGGTGAAAGGGTTTGATATCGCCAACAAAAAAATTGTGCCCGCCTCCAAACTGGCTCCGAACGTGCCGCCGGCGGTGGACGAACTGCTGGAAGCCGCTTTGACGGAAGACCCGAAAGAGCGCATTCAGAGCATTGACGAATTTTGGAGCCGCCTGCAGGCTATTGATCCCCTGCCGGAGGATTTGGAGCGGACCCATTATTAACGGCTTTCGTATCATCCGATTTACGCACGCGGACCAAAGAAAAATCTTTGGTCCGCGTTGCTTATGCGGGCAACATTTCCCCATATTCGGACATCTTTATGTCAGCGTCAGCCTGCCTTATTTATAAAGGGCTTGACTCGTTTTTTTTTTTTGATAAATTGCTCTTAATGTGTCGGTTTTGGCCTGGTGGGGATACAGCAGGCTGTTAAGCCACGACAGGCGGAGGCGTGTTATGAAAAATGGTTTTACGCTGATAGAACTTTTGGTAGTCGTACTCATTATTGGCATTTTGGCGGCCGCGGCGGTGCCTCAGTATCAAAAAACGGTCAGAAAAACCCGTATGATGGCGGAGCTGATTCCCACCATGCGCAGCTTGAAAGCAGCGGAAGAAAGGTATTATTTGGCCAACTCCTCGTATACCAATGATTTTGAAAACTTGGACATTACGATTTCGCTTATAAAAGATATTACCTTGCGTTATGGGTGGTCGTATTTTCTGTCCAATAATTTACTGATAGCGGATATACCCGCCGGTGTTTATGGATATGCGGAAAATATGCAAATCCTGATGGGGCTGGACCATGTAGACAACGGACGGTATAAAGGGGTGATTTCTTGTTATGGGCCGGATAAACAGTGTAAGGAAGTGTATGCTTTTTTAAAAGGTCTTTAATAGATAAACGCTTTGGGCTTGAAGCCGGAGCGTTTCGTCCTTGACTACGGGCAAAACTAACTTATACTATATAACAAGGAGAATGCTCATGAACCGCTTTTTTCTTATATATATGGGGTTGTGTTTGGCCGTTCCGGCCGCGTTTGCCCAGCGGCCCGCCACGCAGGTAAACGTTTCCCGCCCGACGACGGCGGTTTCCGTCAGCCGCCCGAACACCGCGGTAACGGTTTCCCGCCCGGCTACCTCTGTCAGCGTGTCGCGCCCGACGACGGCCGTCTCTGTCAGCCGCCCGGATACGGCGGTAAGCGTTTCACGCCCGGTAACTAATGTAAGCGTCTCCCGTCCCGCCACTTTTGTGGAAACGCCCGTAGCCGGCGGTGCCTCTGCCGCGTCATCGGCCGGGGCCGCTTTGTCTAAAAAAGCCGCGCCGGAAACTCCGGCCGCACCCGCCTCTTCCGCTAAAACGTCTATGAGCGGCTATAAGCCGCCCGTGGCAAAAGATTTAAAAGCCGCCCAAACGGGAGGGGGCGCCGAAGGTCTTGGCAATAAGGTAAACCAGGCGGAGAAAGACGCTTCCGCCGCCGCCAACCAGGCGCCGAAAGGGGTGGATCCCAGCACGGTTTCCGCGCAGGATGTTATGTCCGGCAAGACGAATCCCGGCTTATTAAATCTCTTAAAGCAAAAGGCCGCCGGGCGTTCCGGCTCCGGCACCAAATAAACTTTTTCTTGTATCTGCTTTTTAAAGCCCCGGTATAAAAATGCCCGGGGTTTTTGTATGTTGTGACAACCACCGGCTAGGCTGGGGGTTCGGTTTAGGTTACACCGTTGAGTAAGGTTTTTTAGTACGAGAATATAAGCGCAAGAAGAAAGAGAATTTTGTCAAACAGGTATAAATGAAAAGCAGTTCATAAAAAGAGAGTTTTTCCCTAGATTCTGCCCAACCTGTCATTCCCGAAGGTTGTAGTCGGGAATCTAGCCGTTAGTCAACAACCAGCTCCCCGCCCCTTGCGGGCTGCCAAACATGTGGGGATGACAGAATAAGAGAGAGAATAAACGCAAATGAGCGGTAGTGGGAACTGCTTCAAGTAGAGCCGGTAGGGAGAGGGCTATGCCCGTATTGAGAAAAAACCCCGGCTATGCCGCCGGGGGATGTTTATGAATACCTTAACAGAACACCCCGGGCTTCAGCCCGGGGAGTAGTTTCATGGCATATAACACGATGCCCTGCGCCCGCGCGGCGCGGATTTATAGGTTTGCTGTTTGGGCGGATATGGACATATGCGGGTAGGGGGCTTGTGCGTATACAAGGAGGAGCGTGCCGGGATAGCCCTCCCCGGACGCTGGGGCTTTTGCGGGACAGGGCCCGGATATCCGAGGCGGGAGCGCGTGGGGGGAGAAGCGGGCCTGGTAGTGGAACGGTGGAGGGAAAAAGACCCTCTGCCATCGTAGGGGGGGAAGCACAGACAGTTTCTTCCCCCTTTTATTTTCATATATTGCTCCCCCCTGTTTGGGTGGATGGGGGCGTGTTAGTTTGGCTGGGACTATTTTGTGGGCGCATTGGCGGGTTGGATGATGTTCCGGTAAGCGGGGCGGGCCAAAACGCTGTGCATGATAGGGCCCAGATTTGTTAACATTTCACTTTCAGCGTATAGGCCCAGGGCAAAAAAATGGCCACCCTCTCCAAACACGCACCATCCTTCCCCCTTGTCTTTCGTTTGCCCCCGCCCCCAAACGTCTTACTTATCGGAAAACAGCAGTTCCACTTGCCTGCAACTATCTGGAAACCGCCAGGGAAGTACAACAGTCCTATCCTCCATTAGCATTCTTTGTCAGCTTATTTGGGGCATATGGCAGAATCCCTGTTTTCTGTTCCAGGGGCCTTTTCTGTTTTTCCATAGCTCGGCAGATAAGGCCTCTCCCGCGTTATACCTTACATATACACCCCCCAAAACGTTTACAGGCGTTTCTAGTACAGTTTCAATTTGCCCAATTTTGGATAAAACAACATATCCAGGCAAAATTTCGGAACAGTCTAAAAAATATCACCCGCCCAAATTTGTTTTGCCCCATATCCCAGGTACCCCCAAAACGTTCTGGGGCGTTTTAGAAAAAGCAAAAATAAGTACGATTTTGAAAAAATACAAAATTAAATAAAAGCAGGGGGAGAAAGGTTAAAAAGCAATAAATCAAAATCACATTCAATTTTGCTTTTCAAAATAGATTGGTTATAGCGAGAAATTTAGTAAAAATTGAAATTTTGATAAGATGAATAATCAAAAAAAGCCTTGAATTTGAGTTCCAAGATGTCTTATTTTAGGATATCTTAACCGCAAAACAAGCATAAAAAATAAACCAAGACAGGCAAAAATAGTTAGTATTTTGGGAGATGGCTTTCAAGCTAAAACTGCCAGAAATAAATATCTATAATATGTATGATTTTTAATATAAAAACATTTATTAAATAATAATAAACAGAATAAAAATAAGAACTATTATAGATATATTTTTTAGAGCTTTTTATTGATTTTAATTAACATAATAAAAATTATCGTTAGTTATATGAGCCGGACAAATAATCCCCCTTTTACAAAAAAGGAAGGCTGATTAATGCCAGGTTTTGGCAGAAGTTAATAACAGGTAGTTTGGGCATTACGGAAATCAAAATTGAGGGAGTTTTTGAATTTTTAAAAATTAATTCTGTTTATTAGATTTTTAAAAATGTTAAAAGGATGGAGGTTTTGTTGTAAAGGGGAAGAAAAGAAGCCTTTAAAATCATTTTTGATTATCTATTCTGCTCTCTTTTTGTGAAATTCCAAGTATTTTTTGCAAAAACATACTTAAAAATAAAAATACTTATTTTTTAAGTATAATTTTAATCATCATTATAATGCTTCCATTCCCTCCGGATGAGAGTTGTTTTTTATATCATTTCCCCCATTTACTTGTTTTCTCTAAAATTGTTCTGTTTGAGGATTTCCAATTTAAACATATGCAGAGAAGATTTTATTTTGCGGGGAACGCTGCGCCGGTAGATAGGTGCACGGCCTGGGGCTCTTCGCTGGAATGTTGGTCGCGCAGAAAGTGCAGAAAGAAACTTTCTCCCCCCAATGGGATGGGACTAGGGGTTCTTTACGCTTATTCCGGGCTGATTGTCTTTTCCGGCAGGATGAGAGAGTCTGGTGACGGGGTGGGCAAGAAAGTACGCAACTGCACAACTTGGAACACCAGTTGGATGGAATATTCCCCCGTCGTAGGGGTTGGCAAGAGAGTACGCAACTGCACAACTTGGAACACCAGTTGGATGGGAGATTCCCCCCGTCGGCGGGGTGACAAAAAAGTACGCGCAACTGCACAAAGTGGGGCCACCATTGGGATGAGAGATGTGCGGGGCGGGCGGGCAAGAAAAATTATCCTTCCACCCTTAAACGGAGCCCTTGGAATTACAGGGTTTCCGCCGCTAATTTTTCCGCCAGTACAAAAGAGCGGGCAAAGCCTTCGTTCGTCAGCCGGTAGGTGCGGCCGCGCTTGGTACCGTCGGAAAGCAGGTGCCCGTTGCGTACCAGCGGCGCAAGCAGGCGGTCCAGTCGCCCCTCGTTAAATCCGGATTTCTTCATTGAGCGGGAAAGTTCCAAGGCCCCATAAGCGGGTTTTTTAAGCAGCACCCGGGCTCCGGCAATAAGCAGGGAAGCCGCGTCCTGCGGGGTAAGGCGCATTTTTCGGCGCAGCAGTACGATTTCCCCGTCTTCCTTTAAAATGCGCTCCCACAGCCGTAAAGCGGGGAAAGCCTGCGCTTCCGGGGGCTGGGGCGTTTTGGGCAGCTGTGCGGCTGGCTCGCGCTGTGCGGGCGGAAGCGCGGATAATGGCGGTAAATCCGTCTGCCGGGGACGGCTGTCAGCCTGTGGTTCCTGCGGGGCCGATGGGCGCGCGGGCGAAAGCAGCGGATAGGTTGTACGCCGCAAAGCGGGTTCCGCCGGCAGCTGGGGCGGAACCGCCTGTTTGCCTATCAGCGACAGGAAATAATTGCGCTGCTGTTCAATAAATTCGCGGTTTCCTTCGGCTTCAAACTCTTCTCCGCCCGGGAAACGAAAGCGTATTTTGAGTGTTTTTGACGTATCTTCCGCCATAGTGTAAAGGCCCCTTAGCTAAAGTTATCCACCGGAGTTTTCCCCGGCGTATGACATATAATAAGTTTTTTGATGACATATGTCAAGTATATTCTATTTTATGTCAACATATGTCAAATACTGTTCATAAACCCTATTCTCAGACGGTGGAACGGCAAAAAATAAAGTAAAATATCAGTCCGTTTATGAAAAATAAAGGCAAAACGGCGGTTAAAAAAATCTAATATATGTCTTTGAATGAGATTTTTGCGTCCCTGAGATTATAAAACAATGTTTAAATCCAGGATGCAAAAAATCAAAAAACGGCGCGTTTTTGCGGTTGAAATTCAAAACGGCGGCAAAACAAAAAAGAGCTTAAAATTGCGATACGCAGCGTTCGGCAAAAACGGAGCTGTTTTTGACTCTTTTGCCTAAAATAACCTGGTTTCGCATAAATGTTGCGAGCGCAAAAACGGCATTAAATTTGCGATTTTAAAAATTTTGCAAATTTGTTATTTTGCTTTAAAATGGAAATTTAATTTAAGGGTACCTGGGGTACCCCTAAAAACGTTCTGGGCCGGTTCTCTCTGCTGGCAGGTATAAAAGGGACGTGTCCTGGGGGCATTGGTTTTTGGGGGTAGCTGGCGGGTAAGGCTGGATGGCGTCCCTTTTGTCTCCCCTGCGCGGAGACATTTTTACCCCCCTCTCCAAACCTTTGGGGCAAAGGCCGCGCCGGGGACTGTTTGTTGGGTGGGGCGGTGTGGTTGCAAGGAGATACGGACGCCGGACAAAAATTGTAAAATAGATTATCTTATGAAAAGCTTCTCTTCCGCCCTTCTCCATTGGTATGAACAGAACAAGCGGGATCTGCCCTGGCGGCGCACGCGGGACCCGTATTTGATTTGGCTGTCCGAGATTATTCTGCAGCAAACCCGCGTAGTGCAGGGGCTTTCCTATTATATGCGCTTTGCCGCGCGCTTTCCCACTCCGCGCGCGCTGGCGGATGCGCCGGAGGACGAAGTATTAAAATACTGGCAGGGGCTGGGATATTATTCCCGGGCGCGCAATCTGCACGCCGCCGCCAAAAGTATGGACGGCGTATTCCCCAAGACCTATGAAGGGGTCCGCTCTTTAAAAGGCGTGGGCGATTATACCGCCGCGGCCATTTGTTCTATCGCCTATAAAATGCCCTATGCGGTGGTGGACGGAAATGTTTACCGGGTGCTGGCGCGGGTGTATGGTATTAGTACGCCGATAGATTCCCCCGCCGGAAAGAAAGAGTTTGCCGCGCTGGCGCAGGAGCTGTTGGATAAAAAACGCCCGGATGATTATAACCAGGCGGTGATGGATTTCGGCGCGATGGTATGTACGCCGTCCGCGCCCCAATGCCTAATCTGCCCGCTGGCCGGCCGTTGCAAGGCGTTGGCCGACGGCGCGGTGGAGAAGCTTCCCGTTAAAGCGCAGAAGACAAAAGTGTCCGCGCGCTATTTTCACTATATATATGTAAGGCAGGGTAAAAACACCTGGCTGCACAAGCGCGGCGCGGGCGACGTGTGGCAGAATTTGTATGAACCGCCGCTGGTGGAGACGAAGCGCGCCGCGGATGATTTTACGGCAGATAAAACTTATGCGCGCCTGTTTGGGCGCAAGAAACCGGTATTGTTGCTGCCCGCGGTGAAGCATGTGCTGTCCCACCGCGTGATTCACGCCGATTTGTACGAAGTGCGTATCCCCCCTTCTTTTAGCGTGCCGGCGGAGTTTGTCCTCGTCCCCGCCACTGAAGCCAAGAAGTATGCGGTTTCCCGTCTGGTGCAAAAATTATTAGAAAAAGCCGGCCTGTTGTAAGATATTGCGCTCCGGGGCCGCCCGGATGGGTGTGTCTTTTATTCGGGTCTTAGCCCTGTTTATAAAACGTCTCAAGGCGGACCCTGCGGGGCCGCCACATGCCGGACAGGTACATATCCTCTTGAGTTGTTCCCATCTAACTAATAGCACCGTTTATTGCTTTAGCCCTGGCCAGGCCAGAGAAGAGAGCCCAGGCTCTGGGCCCTGCCCCCGGCAAGGGGGTTGATTTGTTTTTTTTTTTTGATAAATTGGGAATATCAACTTATATAAATAGGGGGATATATCCCGTGCAGAAAAGCCTCGGATTTACGCTTATAGAGCTGTTGGTGGTTGTATTAATTATCGGTATTTTGGCGGCGATTGCGGTGCCGCAGTATCAGGTGGCCGTCCTAAAATCCCGCCTGGCCACGACGATGGCTACCGTGCGCACTATTGCGGACGCGGCAGAAGTTTATTATTTGGCCAACGGGGAATACGCGCCGGATAATATCACCATGCTGGATATTTCCGATGTGTCCGGGTGTAAACAGGCGGGTGGCGGGCAGCTTGACTGCGGCAAGATTTGGTACGACTATAATGCGGGGGGCACCACCTGGCATTCTACCAACAGGCAGGACCGGGTGGACGGGCGTGTGTATATCAACAATACTGCCGCCTTATATTACACCAAATACCTGACGCACAGCCCCACCTATGCCGGGGAAACGCATTGTCAGGCTGTGAACGGTTCTTCGGACGCGCACAAAGTGTGCAAAAGCATGGGCGGCGTATTGATATCGGGTAATGTGTACCGCCTGCCTTAGTCGGCTTAGCATAAAAAAACCCGCTCTTTAGAGCGGGTTTTTTGTGTGGGTAAAACTTAGAACTTATACCCGAACGTCAGCGCATACATATCGCTTTTTCCGTCGGTGTATTTGACCGGCAGATTTTGCAGCTGTTCCGAGCGGCCGCTTAAATCTCTGGAGAAGATGTGCGCATAAGCAAGGTCTATGCTCCAGGTATCGGTTTTGTAGCCTGCGCCAATGCTGGCGATGTGCCGGTCGTCCACCGGGACGAGCGTGTCCATTTCGTGTTTGTTAATCGGGGATTTGTCATACACGTATCCGGCGCGCAGGGCCCAATTTTGATTGAGCTTATATTCCGTGCCGAAGTTCAGGCGGTACACGTCTTTGTATTTTTTCTTATTGCGGATAACGGGGCTGCTTTCGCTGTCCGTATATTGGATAAGGATTTGGTCATACGAACTCCAGAAGGTGCCCACGATTCCGGCTTCCAGGGTCCAGGCGTCGGTCGGGCGGAAGGCAATTCCGGCGGAAATGCTGTCCGGCAAAGAAATAGAACCTTCGGCATCAGCCCCGTGAATATTAATCTGCGGAAAGCTCTTTCCGTCCGCGTTAATGCGGCCGTTTAAGTTCTGTTTTACTTTGGTGCGGTACATACCGCCCAGCGCCCATTTTTCGGCCCATTCGGGTTTGTAAATAAACGAGAAGTTTCCCCCCCAGCTTACGCCGGAACCGCTGATTTCGTAATTGCCGCTGTTGGACGGGGCAAGGTTAAAATATGAGTTTTGGGCAAAGCTGATGACCATGGCCTCCAAACCCATCGCGACGGAAAACTCGTCGCTGGCTTTTACGGCGATGGTGGGCGTAAAAGAAAATGTTTCCAGTTTCACTTTATAGGCCAGGTTGCTGCCGACCCAGGAGGTTACGGGGTCTTGATATTCGCCGCCCAGGCCGTAGCGGGAAAATCCGCCCAGACCAAACGAAACCTGGTCGCTCCATTTTTGGGTGATGAAAAAATTAGGCAGATACCAAACGTCGTTTTTCAGGCTTCTTGTTTGGCCGGCCACGCTGGTGGTAGCGTCCGCCGTAACGGCGGTTAAACCCAGCTGGGCCTGCGTGCCTTCCAGCTCGGTGATAAGTGCGGGGTTGACGGCGAGCGAAGCGGGTTCGGCTTCGTTGGCCATAGCGGCGCCGCCCATAGCGGTGGAGCGGGCGCTGAATTCGTACAGGGCAAATCCCGCGCCGTAAGAGACATCGGCCAGCAGGACGGATAAGAGCAGTACGGCGGTTAGTTTCTTATACATTCTTTTCCTCTGTTGTTTGGGGGTTGTACGGCAAACAAAAACCCCGTCCGGGTATGGTGTTTCCGGGCGGGGTGTGCGGCAAATTATTTTTGGAGTTCGGCCATTTTGTCTTTGGCTGCGGCGCCGAAATAGGTGTTGGTGTACGCTTCCGACAGGTGTTTGTAAGCGTTTAACGCTTCGGTTTTGTTGCCGGCGAGTTCCTGGCTCATGGCGAGCGTCAGGTAAGCCTGCGGCAAGGCGAAGCTTTTGGGATTATTTTGTATAAATCCGTTCATCCCGTCGGCGGCGGCCTGATAATCTTTCAAGGCCTGCTGCGAAGCCGCCAGCGAGAGCGCGGCCACGGTGTGCACCGTCGGGTTTTTGGAAGCGGACAGCGTTTTGTACGCGTCTGCGGCCTGGGCATAGTTTTCGGCGGCGTAGAGTACGTCCCCTTTTAACAATACGGCGTACTGCGCGGCGTCGGTACCCGGGTATTTTTCGGTCAGCTGGTCAATTAATTTAAATCCTTCCTGTTCCTCCCCGCTTAAAAGCGCAACCTGTGCGGTGTAATAGCCGGCCCAGGAATCCTGCGTAACCTTTTTAAGGTGGTTGGAATAGAACGAGCCGATGACGGCGGCCAGCACCAAAATAACCAAAGCGGTCAGAACGCCCTGTTTATTTCTTTTGCAAAAATCAATGATGCCGGAAAGAAACGACACGATAATATCTTTATGTTCAACGGAAGCGGTAATTTGTTTGGTCATATAATTCCATTATAGTAAAATATGGTCCGGGCCGAAACCGGATATTTAAGCGGCGGCGATGTCCTCGTCGGTCAGCTGGCGGCATTCAATGCCGTTTTTGGCCAGGAACACAATGCCTTCCTGGCTGCGGTCGTACATATTTTTGTAGAACACTTTTTTAATCCCCGCGCTGACGATTACCTTGGCGCAGTGCACGCAAGGGGACCACGTAACGTATACCGCCGCGCCCTGCGTGGAAATGCCGTTTTTGGCGGCGAACGCAATGGCGTTTTGTTCGGCGTGCAGTTCGTTCTCCACGGACCATTTGCCGTGCAAATCGTAAAAGGTGCGGCTGGCCACAAAATCTTCGTACGTAGGGAATTTGTCTTTGTAATTTTCTTCGTACACGGCGCGGAAGTTTTCCTCGCAGTGCAGCTGGCCGGTGGGCGTGCCGTTAAATCCGATGCTGATGACGCGGTTGTCCTTCACCAGCACGGCGCCCACCTGAATGCGGCAGCAGGTGGATTGTTCGGCCACGAGTTCGGCCATTTTAATAAAAAGTCTGTGTTTGTTTTTCATGGGTGTTCCTTACCATTTTTTAAATACAAAAAACACGGCCGCCACCAGCAGTATAAAACCCACCAGATGGTTCCACTTCAGGCTTTCCTTAAAATACAGGGCGGAAAACCCGGCAAATACCGCCAGGGTAATCACTTCCTGCATTACTTTAAGCTGCGTAACGGAAAAGTAACCGCTTCCGATACGGTTGGCCGGCACCTGAAGGCAATACTCAAAAAACGCTATCCCCCAGCTGGCCACAATCACCAGCCAAAGAGCCCGGTTTTTAAATTTCAGATGCCCGTACCAGGCCATCGTCATAAATAAATTGGACGCGCACAACAGCGCGACGGTTTTCCACATATATACCTATATTATAGTACAAAGCGTTTGGCGGTTGCACGCCGGGCTTGTAAAAAACCGCCCCGTATGCCGGCGGCCGGGGCCCGGCCTTTGTTTTTAGAGATATTATATAATGGTAACATACAATTTTAACAGGGGAGTATATGAGCGAAAAAACGAATTTCACAACGGCCTTGTGGGCGGTGCCGCTGATGGCGGCGATACTGGCGGGAGCCTTAACGCTGGGCGTATACGCGTGGGAACGCCTGACGCATCGCGCGCCGGTGCGGCCGCCTTCCGTTTCTCAAACGGACGAAACCCGCGCCGCAATACCCGCCGAAGAATATCCGGACAATTCCGCCGCGTCCGGCGTTCCCTCCCCCCGGTTTCGCTACAATATGGCCCGGGAAAAGTGTACCTATAATACGCATTCCGCCTGCCGCAAAGAAACCTTGCCCGGCGGCGAAAGTGTGGAAATCATCCAGTTCCCCACGCTTGCGCTGGTGCTGACCCGTATTGACCGGATAGGCGGCGGATATGAACGGCTGGGGTTCGGTCCGGAAGACCAAATCCAGTATTTCAGCCAAAAAGACCGCACCTGGTTTTTTGACGGCGACGGCCGGGTAAACCAGCTGACGGTTTCCGCCCCCGGCCCGGACCAGACGGACGTCATCCATTTTGCTCCGGGCGGAGCGCAGACGGACTGCCGCTGTGCGGACCGGACGCTGAACTGCTGTACGAACCCGGCGTACGATTTAACCGCCAAGCCCAATACCTATTGCACCATGTTTCCGCAGGATACGGACGTGTGCGGCTGGTACTGCGGGCGGTTTCCCGCCCAGTGCGAACGGGTGCAATAAAATTTCTCTTTCCCGTGTTAGAATAAAGACGGTTCCAAACCGTCTAATGCTAATTTGTGCCCTGGGGAGACGGGGCAACTTTATATAATATTATTATGAACATTTTTCGCTTTTTCCTTATATACGCCGTTTTATTGCTCGGCGTTTCGGCGCAGGGCGCAGTGATTGCCCCGCTGCCGGACTCCGGGGACGGCGCTTCCGCGGCCTCCGAAGCCGCCAAAGACGCGGTAACGCCGCCCGCCAAAGACGGCGCGCCCGCCATAACGCCGTTGGGCGCGGACGGAAAACCGCTGCCGGATATTCACGGCAAACTCACGCTGGAGGACTGCATCCGGATTGCGCTTGCCAACAGCCCGCAGGCCGTCAGCGCGCAGTTAACTTTGCAAAACGCGTATGTGAATTTAAACCTGGCCAAGGCGGAATTTCTGCCCACGGCCAGCGTCGGCGCGAGCCAGGGGTATAACAACGGCAAAACGGCCGGCTCCACCCGTACGGACCACGGCTCTTCCGACGTCTATGCGCAGGCGCAGCTTTCTTTAAGCGGCATTACCGATATTGCGCGCAACGTCAAAATGCAGAAGCTGGCGCTGGAGCAGGCGCAGCTGAATTTGGACAGCGTAAAAAACGACATCATCCGCACGGTTAAGAAGAATTATTATTCCCTGCTTTCCGCCGTGCGCGCCGTGGCGATTCGCACGCAGTCGCGCGATTTGTATCAGGACCAGTACGAGCGTTCTTCGGAGTATTTCCGCCTGGGCCTGCGCCCGAAAGTGGACGTTACCACCGCTGAGGTGAATTTGAATAACGAAGAGCTCAGCCTCATCCGCGCCAAGAACCTGGTAAAAAGCGCGTCGGCGCAGCTGGCCAACTCGCTGGGAGTAACCACCCCCCAAACCCTGGACGTGGAAGACATCGTTTCGTTTGAAACCTTTGATATGCCTTTTGACAAAGCCGTGCAGACCGCTTACGCCAACCGCCCGGACGTGCTTTCTTCCCGGACGGACGTGCGCATCGGCCAGATTAAGCTCAATCAGGCGAAAGCCGGCTTTTTCCCGACGTTCTCTTTCTCCGCCGGGTTCTCCAAAAACGGCGATGATTTTTACTTGGACAACGAAGAAACCAAACTCCTGGCCTCCGTTGAACTGCCGATTTTTAACGCGTTTAAAACGTACAACGGCGTAAAACAGGCTAAAATTTCGCTTGAAAATACGCTCAATTCCAACCGCAGTCTGCTTAACGATGTTTTTCTGGAAGTGCAGAATGCGTACATTAAAATGCAGGAAGCCGCCGAAAGCATTCCGATAGCGGAGCTGAATGTGGAAAAAGCCAAAGAAAACCTGGACCTGGCCCGCGGCCGCTATAACGAAGGCATTGGGGATATTATAGAGCTCAAAGACGCGGAAGTCGCTTATACCGATTCCGAACTGAGCCTGCTGACCGCCCGGTATGATTATGCTTCGGCGGTGGCGGATGTAAAACAAGCTATGGGGACTTATTAATATGAAAAAAGAGAATTGGTTAAAACGTATGTGGAAAAAACTGAAGGCTTTAGCCTGGTGGAAAAAAGCGCTGCTCGTCGTGCTGGTGCTGGCGGCCGCCTATTTTGTGAAAGCGTATTTTTTCGCCGCGCCGCCCGCGCCGCTCTATAAAACCGCCGCGGTGAAAAAGGGCGATATAGAAGATTTGGTGGAAGCTTCCGGCCCGATTAATCCCGTCAATACGACGACGGTGGGCGCGCTGGTTTCCGGCGAAATTTTGCAAATTTTGGTGGACTACAACACCCAGGTGAAAAAAGGCGATTTGATGGCCGTGATTGACCCGACCCAAATCCAGGCCGATTACGACCAGGCGCTGGCCAGCCTTTCTTCGGCCAAAGAAAGCCTGGAGGCCGCCAAGATTTCCTATAACCTGGCCAAGCTCAACCGCTCGCGCTACCAGGAACTCTACGCCAAGGAATATGTTTCCAAATCCAGTTTGGAAGAGTATGAGCTGGCCTACGTAAACGCCAAGAGCAGTTTAAATTCGGCGGAGTCCGCGGTTATTCAGGCGCAGGCGCGCGTGGACAGCGCCAAGAAAGATTTGGACAATACCAAAATCGTTTCCCCCATTGACGGCGTGGTGCTGACGAAAATCGTCAGCGAGGGGCAGTCCCTTACGTCCGGCTATTCCACGCCGGAAATGTTTACCCTGGCGCAGGATTTGACCAAAATGCAGATTGAGGCCAAAGTGTCCGAAGCCGACGTGGTAAAAATTAAAGAAGGCCAAACCGCCGATTTTACGCTGGACGGCTACCCGGATGAAAAATTCCAGGGCACCGTGCGCCAGGTGCGGACGAATTATTCCGCGTCGTCCTCCTCGTTTTCTTCCGGCAGTTCCTCCAGCAATACCACCTATACCGTGGTGATTGACGTGGATAACTCCTCGGGCAAATTTATGCCGGGTATGACCGCCACCATTACCATCCGCACGCAGGATAAAAAAGACGTTTTGCTGGTTCCCAACGAAGCGCTGCGGTTTGCTCCGGCGTCTAATACCCAAAAGTATACCTCCACGGGCGTGTGGCTGGTGGAGCCCGGCCGCCCGCTGCACCGCGTGGACGTCAGCATCGGCATTATCGGCTCGTCGGATACCGAAATTGTCAAAGGCGAGCTGAAAGAAGGCGACAGAGTGGCCGTGAAAGAGAACAGCGGCGCTTCCTCCGCCGAAGACTCCATGCGTCCGCCCCGCCCCGGCAGACGCCGCTAGGAGGCCGTATGGCGTTAATTGACACGCGCAATTTATTTAAAATTTACCGGCTGGGCGATGTGGAGGTCCGCGCGCTTAACGACGTAAGCGTCAGCGTGGAAAAGGGCGAATTCGTGGCCGTGATGGGCCCGTCTGGCTCCGGCAAATCCACCTTTATGAACATTTTGGGATGTTTGGACAAACCCACCCACGGCAAATACCTGCTGGACGGGATTGACGTAACGGCGACGGATTTATCCAAACTGGCCGGCGTGCGCAACCGCAAAATCGGCTTCGTGTTCCAGGGGTTCAACCTGATTAAACGCACCACCGCGCTGGAAAACGTGGAACTGCCGATGATTTACAACCACACTCCGGCCCACCTGCGCCGCGAAAAAGCGCTGGAAGCGTTAAAAGCCGTGGGGCTGGAAAAACGGGCGGACCATCTGCCCAACCAGCTTTCGGGCGGCCAGCAGCAGCGCGTGGCGATTGCGCGTTCGTTAGTGTGCGACGCGCCCATCATCTTCGCCGACGAGCCGACCGGAAACCTGGATACCAAAATGAGCGTGGAAGTGATGGAGCTGTTCACCCGTTTAAACAAAGAAATGGGCAAAACCATTATTTTAATTACGCACGAGCCGGACATCGCCGAATACGCCGGCCGCCTGATTAAATTTAAAGACGGCCAAAAAGTAAGTGATGAGGTAAAGTGATATGTTTGACACTTTTTTATCTATTTTAAAAATTTCCCTCAAGGCCATTTCCGCCAATAAAATGCGCGCCGCGCTGACGAGCTTGGGCATCGTCATCGGCGTGGCGGCGGTAATTACCATGCTGGCCGTGGGCTCGGGCACGCAGCAGAGTATGGCGGAGCGGTTTTCGCGCTTTGGCACCAACATTTTGTATTTGCGCCAGCCGTGGGATTTGGACGAGAGCATTTCCTCCCCCAAAGACGTTACGATGGACGACGTGCGCGCCATCCGCCAAATTCCGGGCGTGGAGGCCGCCGCGCCTTACATCAGCTCGGGCTTTGACGTCAAATACGGCTACACCTCCACTTCCATAGACGTGCTGGCCACCGATACGGATATTTTTAAAACGTACGATTGGGAAATCGGCTCCGGACGGGAATTTACGGAGCGCGAGGTGGATTCCTATGCGCAGGTGGCCGTGCTGGGCGCCACCGTGGCCGAAACCATTTTCAACGACGTGGACCCCATCGGCAAGACCGTTATTTTTGACGAAATTCCGTTCACCGTCATCGGCGTGATGAAAAAGAACGGCCAGGGCGGTATGGGGTTTGATATGGACGAAGGCACCCTGATTCCCT
>ERZ779737.677-NODE-677-length-30610-cov-5.690427_pt1 | contig 30610 bp, 34 predicted proteins | sample MGYA00511889_ERZ779737 | MGnify/ENA primary metagenome ERZ779737 (study PRJEB29588, sample SAMEA2163575) | human gut metagenome | biome: human gut; feature: human-associated habitat; material: faeces | place: Denmark | collected 2008/2010 ... | reverse complement strand
AGTCTTTGTCCAACTTGGACATTTATGTGACCGGCAGCAACTCCAAAATGCTGTCATCCGATATTCTGACAGAATTTCGTGGGCGTAGTGATGAGATCCGTGTACATCCTCTATCATTTGCAGAATACTACTCTGCTGTTGGCGGTGATAAACAGGATGCCTTTGATGATTATGCCTTCTACGGCGGTATGCCGCTGATTTTGTCCCGACCCACAGATGCTGCGAAAATGGCTTATCTGAAATCGCTGTTTTCGGAGGTTTATCTAAAGGATATTGTGGAGCGGAAAAAAATCAAGCGTGAGGATGTGCTGTCTGCTATTATTGATTTGCTTTGTTCGTCTGTCGGCTCTCTGACCAATCCGACGAAGGTTGCAGCCACCATCAACACCGTGCAGAAACGCAGCAGTGAGAGTGTAGTTGCCCTGAACACTGTGAAAGCCTATATGGATCATTTATCTGATTCTTTCCTCTTCACCGAATGTAAACGCTGGGATGTCAAGGGCAAGCACTATTTCGACTATCCGAATAAATACTACTGTGAGGATATTGGACTGAGAAATGCACGCATTGGCTTCCGACAGCAGGAAATGACGCATATCATGGAGAATATTATTTTCAATGAGCTGCTGATCCGCGAATGCTCCGTTGACATCGGCATTGTCTACAGCAATGAGAAAAACGCCAAAGGAAAGGCAACGCCGGTTGCACGGGAAATTGATTTCATTGCAACTTCAGGCGGCAAGAAGACCTACATTCAGTCTGCCTACGCACTTGGGACGGAAGAAAAGGCTATAACTGAGAACAGACCTTTTGCACTGACCGGCGATTCCTTCCCGAAGATCATCGTGCGTCATGACATTCGCAAGCGCTGGTATGATTACAACGGAATTCTCAATATCGGTGTTATTGACTTCCTGCTTGATGACACACTTGTATAAATCACGTCATTGTAATCAACGGACACCATAACAGGTGCATCCAAGATGCAGGACAAATTTGAATGTTGCGGATATTAAATAATTGGCGCTGCGCACCGCCTGCCGCACAGGCTGCCATCCGCGAACAGCGCCAATAAAAAGTTGACGCTGACGGCGCAGGCAAAACAACTGATATAAATACGGTCACACAGTCCGTTTGGATTGTGTGACCGTTATTTTTTTGCCCATTTTCAGCTAAATACACCGTAAATCAAGCCGTTGGTTTCACTATGAAATCAGCGGCTTTTTTCGTGCTCAAAAAATTTTTTGAAATTTTTTCGCTCAGGGGGTTAAAAAATGAGCCTTCTCGCTGCCTACCTATTGAGGGACAAAACGAATGCCCTCGTGAACCTTGAAAATCGAATAGACATTCAACAGGTACATTCCTGATCGGGGGCGAAAGCCCCAGCCGGATGAAGGTGCGCCACGAACTTCCTGCCCGTAAGGGTTATCACGGAAAGCAAGGAGGCGAGCGATTCCGAACCATTCTGAAATATCCGCTTGCTACGGATAACGAATCACCTACTTTTTTCTTTTCTTATACGGCTTAAATATGTTTTAAAAATCAATGATAGTTTTATCTCATTGATGTTGGATTGAAGGCGCTGCAAAAACCGCCCGGCGTGCGCGCCGTCCATCTGGGTGTGGTGAAATTGAAACGACAGCTTCAGCGTCGTCCTGAAGAGCCCCTTATGATATTTACCCCAAATGAGAAAAGGGTTGTTGAAAATACCGCTGTTCATGCCGACCGCACCGTCAATCTCAGTATCCACAATGGCGGATGTGCCGATGACCATGCTGTCCGGCAAGTCGTGATTTTCACAGCGTTTCGCAACCTCTCGCGTCAGGCGCAGATAGTCGGTACTGAACTGCGAAAGGTCGTTTGAAAACGGCACGTCGCAGGAGCTCACCTCGCCGATTTTGTTTTTCACGATAGTGTTCACCGCGAGACTGTCATATTGCAGCAGCCACGCCCTACGGGGAGCAAATAAAACTCCTTGACTTCACTGGCCGCCTTGCCAATGCACCAGCAGAGCAGCATATTGAATTTCAGCCCACGCCTGTGGCTGAGTCGGTAAAGCGGCGTCACATTCAGTGCTTTGAAGAAGGTCACCATGGGGTTCGGCGCGCTCATCCAGAGATCATAGGCTTCGGCGCGGGATGTTGTTTTCGGGTCAATGACGGTCGGCTTCATTCTACATCCTCCAATGCCGCAAGATTGCCTGACTGAATGGCAGGGATGGTATAGTCGCCGACTTCAATGTTCGGCCCTGTGACAATGTCTTTCAGATAAACCGTCTGCTTGTCGTGCGGACGGGGATAGATTTGATTCATCATATTCTCCCTATCCTTTTTGCTTTTGCTTCGGAAGCGGCAATTCATCGTACATGGCAATAAAAAGTTTTGTAAGGAACTCTTTGCTGTCAACCTCGTCCACCAGCAGCATTTCTTTCGCTCCCTCATACGGAAGCTCACAAATTGCCGCGGGCATAAGCTCCAAAGCAGCTTTTGTTTTCTTTACAAGCAGCCGATCATCATAGATCCCGCCGACGATTTTACCGCGATAATAGAGAATAAACTCTCCCATCATAGGACGGTAAGAAATATCGTCCAAATCGGATAACTGTTCCAAAATGAATTGAAGATACGCTTTATTGGATGCCATTCCCCCCCCTCCAGTTCAGAACAGCTGTCCCGGCAGCTTCAGCTTTTCCTTCTTCGGGAAAGTGGCTTCAAACCGTTCAAAACCGTCCGGGTCTTTCTCACAAACAAAATACCCCTCCGGGTCTTTGGAGGTGCCTGAAATGCCATTCAAAAAGCCGGGCGTCAGCTCGCGGATCAGGAAATAGTCTGCCTCCGGGCCGTCGGCATAGCAAACGCCCTTGGTTTTTGCAGGAACAAACCCGGACTTGCCGTAAAACAGAATGTTGCCGGTAATGGCCAGCGCGCCTGCGCCCATCTCCTTGGCTTTTTCCATGGAATAGTCCAGCAAGCGTTTTCCATAGCCCTTCCGCTTATACGCCGGAGCGATACCGATAGGGCCGAAGGTCATGATCGGCACCTTTCTTCCGTCGTCGCAGTCGATTTCCGACCGCACATAGATGACCTGCCCGATCAGCTCACCGTCCAGCTCCATGACGAAGTCCAGCTCCGGCACGAACGCAGGGTCATCCCGATAGCAGTGCAGCACATAGTGCTCCGTGCAGCCGGGGCGATAGACATTCCAAAAGGCCTCGCGGGTCAGGTTTTCCACGTTTCTGTAATCGTCTTTTGTTTCAAGACGGATGGTAAATTTCTTTTCTGCCATTGCAGTTTCTCCTTATCTCTTATCAATAATTTTGTCGATGAGCCCATAAGCAAGGGCTTCCTGCGCCGACATGTAGTTGTCGCGCTCCGTATCAGCGGCAACCTCTGCAAGGGATTTTCCCGTATTCTCGGAAAGAATGCGGGTCAGCCGCTGTTTGGTTTTCTGCATTTGTTCGGTCACGATCTGAATATCCGTGACTGGGCCTCGTACACCGTCCCCGCCGATCAGAGGCTGATGAATCATAATTTCCGCATTGGGAAGCGCAATCCGCTTGCCCTTTGCGCCGCCCGCTAACAGGAAAGCGCCGAAGCTCGCGGCAAGACCTATGTAGATGGTGGACATGTCGCATTTGATGTACTGCATCGTATCATAGATCGCAAATCCGGCCGTGACCGAGCCGCCCTTTCCGTGAACATATACTATTAAGTCTTTCATTGTATCCTCGTGAACCCTTTCTCAAAACTGCGGTATCTCACCGTCAAAATGCGCCGCCTTTTCCAGCAACGGCCCTTTCGCCCCCATGGTAAAAGCAATGTCGCTGCTGCGGATAGAAAGAAGCTGCATTTGCGGCTTCAGACGAAGAAATTTCATCATTTCCTCTGTCAGCCTGATTTCACCCGATTCTGAAATTGCAGTCCAGCAATAGAAGCGCCCCTTGTAAGGAAGAAAAGTCCCCATCGGTGCTTCATAATGCAAAAGTTCCGGAGTTTCGGCTAGAATATGGCCGAGCTTGGAGGGCAGCAGCAATCCTTGCCTTGTCACGCAGAAGCCGCCCGTGGACTTGCTCCCGGTAAACAGGTATATTTTTCCTTCATCGGAAATTCGGTACTCCTCAATGGCATGCGTAGGGAGCTGCACGCCGCCATCCGAGCGGACAACAGAGATTCCGTAAATAAATTTTCCACCATTGTTCATTTGCGGCATAGGCTCTCATCTCCTTTAGAGAATAATTCGTGCAATCTCCATCGTCACGATCTTCAGAACTGCACCGCCGGACATCACATAGAACCAAACTTCGCGCATTTTTTGCGTTTTTGCAATCGGCGTGGCAATGGCGGCAATGATGATCAGCAGCGCTCCGACACAGCCGACGATGGTGGGAATGCTGACCAGTTGGAACAGACCCGGCGCGCAGCTTCCGTCAATGGCGTGCTGAATGGTCTTGTCCAGTCCGTCCCGCGCCGCCGCAAAGCAGCAGATCACAAGACCGAACACCAAAAGAATCAGACTCCTGCGTCCCCAATACTGAATGCTCGAACGGTTCACGAACGAATAGCCGATATAGCCCAACAGGGCAAGAATCATTACCGTTGTAACGGTTGTAGTTGTGTTTCCAAAATAAAGTTTCATAAATGTTTCCCCTCACTTTCTTTGCTTCTGTAAGTGAATACGTAGGAAGCCCGATTTCCTGTGCCAGCAGCTTGGCATAGCGCTCAGTGCTTCCGGTATTAGTTGTGTAAATAATGGCATCCATATGGATCCTCTTTTCAAAAAATAAGACGCAGTACGCGACCGGGTTTCCGGTCAGCACTGCGTCTTAGCGTCTGGCTGTTTGGTTTCCATGATAAAATGCTTGACATTGATGATGCTTTCGTGCTTGCATTTGGGGCAAAACAGTGGAAATGCTTTCAGCTCCGTTTCCGGCAAAAGCTGCAAGCGCGTTTTCGCTCCGCATACCGGGCACAATACCCATTGCTTTTCTTCTGCAGCTTCTTTCATATGGATGTTCCTGACTTTCTGTAGTCGGATTCGACTTTGGAAATAAAGCGGTCAATATGAGCGCTCAGCATCGGCGCAATACTGTCTTTGTCGCTTGCTCCGTCGTAAACGCTGTAAAGCAGGAACATCGGGCCGTAAAATTCAAGCGCCAGCTGCATAGCGGCGTCATCTGAGTCCGTCAGCTTTCGGAAAATTGCCGCCATATATTCGGTGGGACCGGTTGCCAGATAATCGTGATAAAGCTGTGCGAGCTTTGGATCACGGTATTGCTCCAGTGTCAGCATTTTTCGAAAATTTGAAGAAAAATGCTCTTTTGTCCAATGATCAAACTGCGCCACAGCGTAAGCGCGGATATTTTGAATCGGGGTACTCATATAAGTCTCTGCAAAACCATCCGGCTCTGTTTCCGGCATTTCGTATTCTTCGGCACGTTCATAGTCCATTTTATTCATCCGCTCTACGATGCTGTCTAATATTTCCTGCTTGCCGGTGTAGTGCTTGTATAAAGACCCCTTGGTAATTCCCAACTGCTTTGCAATATCGCTCATAGATGTACCCAAGTACCCACTCTGTGCAAATAGTTCGAGCGCAACATCAATGATTCGCTCCTTGGTATCTCCTGCCATAATTTCACTCCTCAAAGCGTTGTAACCGTTCGGTCACTATAATTATAGCAACCGAACGGTTGCCTGTCAAGAGGTTTTTGAAAATTTCGGATATTTTCTTACTACCCGGGCATCGGTATAGCAGGAAAAAAGATTTGTTGATGACTATTAAAACTACGCTGAAGCTCATTCCCAATGCGCTGTGACAGGTCTCCTACAAAAAGCGAACCAGCAGTAATCGTTATTTTATCAAGTACATCATCGGGAATCCTAACTGCAACTCGGTTAAAACCGGCTATATTTTCAAACTCAGCTTTCAGTCTGACTTCTTTTTCATAGTCCCAGGCGTTATCTTTTATCAGCGTGTCAAAAAAGTCAAAGACTTTTTTGACATGCTGTTTCTTCACCGGTTACTTTTGCAGCTGGGTTCATCATTTCCGCCGCCTCACACCTTAATATATCTCGTCGCTCGTCCTGAGCCGATTCGTTTTACCGAGCCGGTTTTGACCATGGCACCGAGGACGGCCTCCACGGTCGTGGGGCTGACATCGGGTAGGATCTTGCAGATCTCGGCTTTGGAAAGCGGAGTCAGGCTGTTCAGCACGGTCGCCTCCACACGGGCCTTTTTCGTGATCTTCTTGCCATGCACCACCGCAAACCGCTTGTCCAGTTCCTTGTAGCACATATAGAGGGTGGACAGGAAATTTTCGATAAAGGGGAAATAGGAATTTTCGTTTGTGTCCCACCCGGCAGAGGATTGCCGCAACGCCTCATAATAGTATGCCTTATAGTTATTGATCTGTTCCTCAAAGGATACATACTTTCCGGCGTCAAAGCCATTTTTGTACAGCAGCAGCAGCGACAGCAGGCGGGACATTCTGCCGTTGCCGTCCCGGAACGGGTGGATGCAAAGAAAGTCCAGTATCACGCAGGGGATCAGAAGAAGCTGGTTGATATTGGCATCGCTTCGGGCATCCAGATAAGCAAGCTCCAACTGCTCCATGGCTTTGGGGGTCTCGCTTGCAGACGTGGGGCGAAAACGCACGCACCGATTTCCGTCGGCATCGATCTCCAAAATCACATTATCATCCGTCTTATACTGCCCGCCGTATTCATAGCCCGCAAAGCTCATCATCATTTCGTGCAGTTGCAGGATGTCGCTCTGCCGAAAGTCGATGTGCTCATAGCCGAGATGAATTTCGTTCAGTGCATCTCTGTATCCTGCGATTTCTGCCTCGTTGTGGTTCAGCGGAGCGCTGTTTTGATTGACAATGGCGGCAATGCGCTCGTCGCTGGTCACAATGCCCTCGATGGCATTGGAGCTTTTAATGGATTGAACCTTTGCCACAGATTCTAATTCTGTAAAGATCTGCGTGTATTCGTCTTTGCGCACGCCTGCCATGGTTTTCAGTACGGCAATATTTGAAGTCAGATTCACAAGGCTTGCCGGCAGCAAACCGTTATTCAAAAAGGAGTAATCGAATTTTCTCATACAGCACCAGCCTTTCTGCACATAATTGTAGCATATTATGTGCAGAAAAACAAGGTGCCATACAATTTATCTGCATATACTTTTGCAAAATATATGCAGATAAAAATCTTGCATCGGCTGGAATAATGAAAATTGGCATTCGTGGTTCAACGGTTGACTCACAATGAACTGTTTCACTTCTATTCCAACATAAAATAACCGAGTGGATTTCATTAAGAAAACCACTCGGTTATGTACATGACTTTTATCCTACGACAATTCTGGGATTATTGGACTGTAATTTCCATAAATTATTATCTCGCTCAAAATATAATCCTAATACCGCCACCATTTTCTCCAACGGCGAGAGGAACAGATGCCACTTGAGATGGCCAAAGTTCTGTGACCGGAGGCATAAAACTACTAAGAAGTTGAATATATTTTCCGGTTTTATATTGAGAAGGCAATAATGGCAGCAAAATAGTCCAAAGTGATGCTTTGAAAAAAGTTAAAACGATAATTCTCAATAATTCTTCTAGATTCGCCGATGATAATTCTTACGGGCTCTGCATCTAAATCAAATAGAAGAACATCGTCACCTTTCATGGACTGATCCGGATTGGTATTGTACCTAAGCCTGTATATGGGTAGTTGCGCATCTGTTGTAGAACTTAGATATTCCGCCAAGAAAACCTCAGCAAAATTTCCTTTCTGTGTTGTTAAATTCTGAGGATAAGGGGAACGGGGGATCGGGAGATTTTTGATTCTTAAGGACGTGATCAAATCTATATGCCGTTGTAATGCATCAGAGCTAATATGGTGCTTTTGCAATGCATCGTCCATATATTTTAGTAAAATATCATTGCGTCCATTTTCTCTCAAAACTCTATGAGCTACACCGCTTGCGGTTATACTATAGTCAGCTATCAGAGAAATAGCGAGAGGATCGACTCCATCCGGATGCTTATTCACAATGGACATACCCCATACTACTTTTATACCTAATTTTTAGTAATCTCTGTTCAACAGAAAATCCGCCAGATGCACGGTCTTGACTCCATTGACATTGCCGGTGGCCAGTTCGATCACAGCGCCGCCGAGTCCGTTTCCGTCCTCGTCTTTTTTTCAGTCCGTGAATTTCGCCGTAAAATTGAGAGCCTTTTAACCTCGGCTCCGGTGGGGTCGAAGTTAAATCCGACCTCTGACCCTGCCGTTCTACTACCTCTAAAGCCGTTACTACGACCCGGCAACCGGCAGATTTATAAACGCCGACAGCTATGCCAGCACCGACGCAACCGGTCTGCTGAGCACGAAGAAAGACGGCGGCACGACGACTCACAGCTATACCTACGGCAACGGCAAAGGTGGGCAATACGAACATCAGCTACACCTACGACATGGCAGGGGTTCGCAGCAGCAAGACCGTAGGCAGCACGACATATAAGTACACGACACTCAGCGGACCTGTAACGCGGCAGACGGGCGGCAATGCAATTACACATCACAAAAAAATAACCGACCGCGAACGCGGCCGGTTATAATTTTACTTATTACTCCATCAGAACCCAGCAGTCGGTGGAGGGGGATTGACCGGAGCACATCGGAACGATGCGCATTTTGGCTTCGCCGAGCTTGACGTAATCTGCGCCCTTTGTGACAGTGTCGGCGGCAGAGGCACTTTCGGCCGAGCAGTAGACGCGGTCGAATACCTTGAGCAGAATGTCGGCGCTCTGTCCTGTGACCTCGTCCGTGCCGTTTTGCAGGGCTGTGCTGCTCGTAAGCTGCACCGACATCTTCGTCGAGGACGAGCGCATTGCGCGCGTCACGCTTATGCCGAAGCTTGACACGGCGGTGACAGGCGTGGGCTTTACGGCCGAGCTTGAGGAAAATGCAAATTCAAGGCCGCTTGCCTCCGGCAGACGCATGCCCAAAAGGACGATCTCGTCAACGCCCATTTTCGAAAGCTCGCTGCAAAGCGAGAGAATGTAGCTCTTTACGGTCGCGTTTGTAGGGTCGAGCCATGCGCCGTTTGAGTCGGAGTAAGCCTGGCCGGCGGTCGTTTTCAGTGCAAGCTGCGTGTATCGCGAAGCGAGCGTGTTATCGACAAAGCAGCACATGCGTACGGCAACATACTTATCCTGCTCCTTCAGCGAGGACACGATGGATTTAAGGTCAACCGTGCCTGCCGTGCCGTAGCCCTTGGCGATATCGGCCTGCGAATCCCAAACGAGCATTCCCGTGACGGTTTTCACGTCGAGCAGAACGCCGCTCGCATCCGGAGCCTTGGACAGATACGACTCAACGCCCGAAGCCGTCACCGAGGACGCGGGGACGTACACGAGCTTGACCGCGCCGAGATTTTCGCCGGCGACGGCCTTTATGTTTGAATAATCGGCCTGACCGATCTCGAGCTGCGCATTGACAGGCTCGAAGCTCTGCTGCACGACCTCGCCGTCGTCGCTCTGGACGGGCTTTGCGCTGTCATCCTGGAGAAACGGTATCTCAAGATGCAGCCCGCTGTTTGTCACCACTATATATTTTTGTAGTCCGTAGAAAAGCATGACCGCAAAGGTAATGACGGCCAGAATGATTATCGTGGCTATCAGCGCCGGGGCGGTTTTCTTGCGCTTTCCGCGGTAAAATTCAGAGTTGTTTGCCAATTAAATCAGTCCTCAATCTGCTTGATGCGGCGGACGTGTCTCTCGTCGCCGGAGAAAGGAGTGTCAAGGAAAGTGTCAACGATCTTAAGCGCAAGACCGGGGCCGACGACCCTTGCACCCATTGCGAGGATGTTCGCGTCGTTGTGCAGCCTTGTCATCTCGGCCGAGAAGCAGTCGCCGCAGAGGGCTGCGCGGATGCCCTTGACCTTGTTTGCCGTGATGGAAATGCCGATGCCGGTGCCGCAGATTATGATGCCCTTTTCGCACTCGCCGTCTGCTACCGCATGGGCGACCGCCTTGCCGTAAACGGGATAGTCGCAGCTATCCTCGGAGTAAGTGCCGTAGTCTTTGTATTCAAGGCCGCGCGCGTCGAGGTGCTTCATGACCTCCTGCTTGAGCGCCCAGCCGCCGTGGTCGGAACCTAATGCGATCATATCTTTGTGATCCTCCAAATAAATATTACATTTTATTATCTCACTAAAAAGCGATAATTACAAGCAAATTTATCAAAACGGCCAGCTCGGCAGCCATTTGAGCAGATTTGACGCCAGCTGGGCGTTGACTCTCAATCCGGACAAAACCGGGTAAAAGACGACAAACAGCGCGCAGGCAAGCCCCGTCAGCCCGTAGACGTTGAATTTCCAGCCCTTCGTGCTATCCTTCATGAGCCGGAACATGCGCGCGAGCGCGAGCACGAGGAACACCGACGAGGGGAAGTAGTGATACTCAAACGTTGTGCGCGTTATGAACACCCACGGCAGGAGCTGCGCGAGGTAGCCGATGAGGATAAACAGCGAAACATCGTCGCGCCGCTTTATCGCGAACACGGCGCACAGCGCCATCGCAATAAGCCCTGCCCAGCACAGCACGGGATTTAAAAATGCGCCAAAGGACGAGCGCGTGCCGTCCTCAAAATACTTGAGGTAGTACAGTATCGGCCGCTCGTCTATCACCCACTGCCACCAGCGAGAGGAGTAGGGGTGCTCGGTGTGGACGCCGGAGTGGTAGCTGAACATAAACTTCTGATTGTCCAGAACGAGGTTTGCATAGTCGGAGGTGAAATACATGCCGATGCCATGCATTCCGCTTGCCCGGCCGTAGGGGTAATAGCTCATGTAGTATATCACCGCAGGGACGATGATGAAGAAAACAACGCAGAATGCGCAGTTTTTGAAAAATGCCTTCACCTCAAAATTGCGCAGCCAGTGGACGAGCCATATGACCGCAAGCCCGGCTCCGGCATAAAAGCAGGTCCATTTGCACGCGGCCCCTATGCCGAAAAACAGCCCCGAAAGCGCAAGGTCGCATTTTCTGCCGCCGGTGATGTACATATACATGAAAAGGTACATGAGCAGGATGAAGAAAACGGCGTAGGTGTCGATCGTGGCAAGGCGCGTCTGCGAAAAGTGCATAAAGTCAAATGCAAAGATCGCCGTTGCACAGGCGCAGATGTCCGTCGAACCGAACATGCGCTTTAGAAGTGCGTACAGCACCGGCAGCATCAGCACACCGAACAGAACTCCGGAAAATCTCCAGCCGAACGGAGTCATGCCGAAAAGCTCAATGCCGATGGCGATGATGAGCTTGCCCAGCGGCGGATGTGAGATCTCGTACGGATACACGCCCTCGATGTTCTCGTATGCCGTGCGCGCGTGGTATATCTCGTCAAAATAAGTGCTGTTTAAATAGCTCTGATATTCGGGTACGGTGTTCTGCTCGTCGAAAAGCTCCGGCGCGTCGGCGCATTGGCCGAAAAGCTCGCCGCCGCAGCGTACTGCAAGCTCGCCGAGGCGAACATCGCCCGATGCCGTCAGGCGGATATAGCGCGCATTGGGAACCTGCAATGCGTCAAGCTCAAAGTCGTTCCACTTAAACAGCGCAACATAGTTTTGCTCAAAGCTGCCTGCGTCGGAGAAATTATTTCCGTCATCAGACAGCTCGATGCGGTAGCTCCCGGTGTTCAGCCCGGAATAGAGCATTATGCCGTCGATGCTGCGCACCTCGCCGAGATCGACCGTCACGCTCTCGCCGCTGTGAAAATCATGGAATGACTGCGGCGCGTCGGTGTCGCCGAGGCCGATAAATGCCGTGACGGCATAGATTGCGGTTATTATTCCGAGCGCTATCGCATCGCGTCGGCCAAAGGCGCTTTTCGGCGTATTTTCGATCACCGCCGAGGCGGGGGATGGGCAGCCGAAGAAGAAAAGCCCTATGAAAAGCAAAATGAGTATCGGAAAAACGTATGTCAGCTGCACGTTGAGCCTCCAATTCAAATAATAGTTAATTATATTAAATTGTATGCCGCTTGTCCACCGTGCGCGGCAGTTGTTTTAAAAAATTCATATATTTTTTGTTCGTGCTTGACATAATGCGGTTTTGGAGATAAAATTAATCGGATAATATTTTAGACCACTGCACCCATTTGGGGATTAGGATCGGTGCAGCGTTCATAAGATGCCCGGGGAGGCGTCTTTGCGAAAATATTAGTTTCAATTTTACGGACGGAAAGCGCTTGAGGCTTCCGTCTTACCCTTAAATTACCCGGCAATTTTACCGAAGGGAGCATCCCTTCAACGGAAAACCACCGCAAAATTCTTAAAGAATGGAGGTGTGTTTACTTTCTATGGACTTATGGTTAGCAATCGTTCTTATCGTTGCTTTTTGTGTTATAGGATTTGTACTCGGCATGACTTACCGCAAAAAAGTCGCCGAGCGTGAGATATCCAGTGCAGAAGATGAAGCAAAAAGAATAATCAATGATGCCATAAAGAGCGCCGAGAGCAAAAAACGTGAAGCTCTCGTCGAGGCAAAGGAAGAAATACACAAAAGTCGCTCGGAGTTCGAGCGCGAGGAAAAGGCACGCCGTGCCGACCTGCAAAAGCAGGAGAGAAGACTTCAGCAGAAGGAAGAAAACCTTGACCGCAAGACCGATTCCCTTGAGCGCAAGAACGAAACTCTTGCACGCAAGATAGCCGACGTCGAAGCGCAGCAGCAGGAGATAGCACTTATCAAGAAGAGCCAGCTCGAAATGCTCGAAAAAGTATCGGGATACACGGTAGATGAGGCAAAGGCATACCTCATCAATGCCCTCAAGGACGAGGTTACACACGAAATGGCCGTCAAGGTCAAGGAGATCGAGGCCCAGTACAAGGACGAGGCCGAGGAACGCGCACGCGAGATAATCGTAACGGCTATCCAGCGCTGCGCGGCAGACCACGCAAGCGAAGTCACAGTATCCGTCGTACCACTCCCCAACGACGAGATGAAGGGACGCATCATCGGCCGCGAAGGCCGCAACATCCGCAGCATCGAAACTCTCACCGGCTGCGATCTTATCATCGACGATACGCCCGAGGCTATCACAGTATCGAGCTTTGACCCCGTCCGCCGCGAGGTGGCGCGTCTTGCTCTTGAAAAGCTCATTGCCGACGGCAGGATCCACCCGGCCCGCATTGAGGAAATGGTCGCAAAGGCGCAGAAGGAAGTCAACGCGACTATCAAGGCCGAAGGCGAGCGCGCAGCGTTTGAAACGAACATCCATGGGCTAAATCCCGAGATCATAAAGCTGCTCGGCCGTATGAAGTACCGCACCAGCTACGGTCAGAACGTCCTGCAGCATTCGATCGAGGTATCGCATATTTCAGGCCTTATTGCCGCAGAGCTGGGCGTTGACGTCAACACCGCAAAGCGCGCCGGTCTCCTGCACGATATCGGCAAGGCCATCGACCACGAGGTCGAGGGCAGCCACGTCTCCATCGGCGTTGATATCTGCAAGAAGTATAAAGAGAGCGAAGCGGTCATCCACGCTATCGAAGCTCACCACGGCGACGTTGAGCCGCGCACGGTCGTTGCCTGCATCGTTCAGGCCGCCGACGCCATCTCCGCATCACGCCCCGGCGCGCGCCGCGAGAATATCGAAAACTACGTCAAGCGCCTCGAAAAGCTCGAGGAGATATCCAAGAGCTTCCCCGGCATTGCAGGCAGCTACGCAATTCAGGCAGGCCGCGAGATCCGCGTAATGGTAAAGCCCGAAGATGTTTCCGAGGATCAGATGGTTCTCCTGGCTCGCGATATCGCAAAGAAGATCGAGGAAGAGCTGACCTACCCCGGCCAGATCAAAGTCCACGTCCTTCGCGAGACAAAAGCCGTCGAGTACGCAAAATAAGAACAAAAGCAGAACGGAACATCCGTTCTGCTTTTTTACGGTGAAAAATAAAAACCGCACCAAACGGTGCGGCTCTTAATGCCTTAGAGACCGTGGCCTTCGAGCCACTTTGCAATTTCACCGAAAGTGTCGCCCGCTGCCTGATCCCAGTTGTTGTCCTTGTGCATCTTCTCAAGGGCTTTGAAAATCCAAGATATCATCGTGTTTCTCCTTCCTTATAGTTTTTCTGACTATTTCCGCGGTTATGTTATCATAGCTTATCACTTATGTCAACCGATATTTGTGCAAAAAAGCCGAAAATGACGATAATAAATACTTAAAATCCCGTAAATTATGCACTTTAAATAAATCCGGCACAATTCGTTTAGCAAAAAGCACCGCAAAGCGGTGCTTTTACATGTTCTAAAGCTTAGTACGGCTCGTACATACCAAAGAAGTTGTCAAGAATGTCGAGCTCATCCTGAGCATTTTTTTCAGCCTTGAGAATTATGGCGGTGACGAGATGATAGATTTCGGTAATACCGGGAATATACATTGGTGTTTCTCCTTTCTCTTAGTTATTAAAATTGTTTAATGACTATTTCCACCGTGATAATATCATTAAATAACCAGCTCGTCAAGGAAAATAAGAAAAATAACTAAAGAAAATAGCGAAACGTGAGCTTTTTGCTCACATTCCGCTATTTTTCCTGTTAATATCAGATGTTCCAGGTCTCAACGCCTTCTTCAAGAATCTCACCGTTGTTATAGGCCTCGATGATCTTCTGGATCGCGTGGTCGGCAAATACGGTGCTTATCCTGTCCTCGGTGGCCTCGGGCCATTCCTCGTCGGTGAGCTCGGGTATCTGCTCGATGTTGCGCATCTGGTTGACAGCCTTGCGCCAACGGTTCTGATTTTCAACCGTGTGGCGAACAAGTCTGTCATCGGGAGCAAGCTCGGTCACATCAAGCTTGCCGAGGACGCGGTCGATGACTATCGTGCCGTGGCCGTTTTCCTCGTTGCCGTGGGGGAAGTACCAGTAGACAAGCTGCCGGTCGTTTTCTTCTTTAAGTTTGAAAGTTACCATGTCTCATTCTCCGCTTATAATTAATGGATGATATGAGTATAGCACACAGAGCGGAAAATATCAATCAATATGAATTATGCTCTCCATAAGCTCGGCGGCGCTGACGTTGGGGTTGTGGTAATGCTCGCGCTTTACGCTCTTTTCGGTCAGCGTGATAGCCTCCTTCGGGCAGTATTGCAGACAGCTGAGGCACTGGATGCAATTTGTGCCGAAAGTGGGCTTTCCGTCAACAAAGCGTATGTTGCCCTTTGGACAGAGCTTTTCACACTGGCGGCAGCCGATGCATGCGTCGGTGACGGCAAATTTCTTGGCCTTGCCGACTGCGAGCTTAGGCCAAACCTTGCTCTCAAGCGCGTTAAGCCCCATTTTAGGCGGAGCCTTCTTGCTCTTTTCGCCCGCGAGAATGGATTTGACAAGCTTTTTTGCCGTGCGCTCGCTGCGCTTCTGAGCCATCTTGGGCGTAACGGGCGGCAGCATGAGCTGGTGGGGGAACAGCCATATGCAAGAGCACTGGTGAGAAAGGCCGGTCCACAGATCGAGCTTGAACTGCTTGTCGATCTTGTGCAGACCGCAGCCGAGATATCCGGCGTACTGGCCGACGGCGAAGGTGTAGGCATTCGGAGAGATCCTGATGCTGCCGAGAAAGCTCTCGACGTCACCGGGCAGACCGCCGCCATAGCAGGGGACGATAAAGCCGACGCGCTCCGCGTCTCTAACATCGGTCTTCACCGGCGCCTTACGCATCATGATGATGTCCGTATCGCCGAGACCTTTTGCGACGTTCTTTGCAAAGTCCAGACAGTTGCCGCTTCCGGAATAGCAGAATATAACGTTTTTGCTCATTGTTCATTACTCCCTTGTTAAATAATCTTCATGCGCCGATTGTAGCATAAAACAAAATATGATACAATAGTACCGCAGCAAAATAATACAAAGGAGCCGAAAATGTACCACATCAAGGAAGATAAACGCGCCAAAGCCTCGGTCGAGCTTATATGCGATGGGCTCAAACGCTGTTTGAAGGAAAAAAGCTTTGAAAGCGTAACAATATCGGATATCCGGCGCGTATCCGGCGTGAGCCGATCAACGTTTTACCGCAACTTTGACCGCATCGAGGATGTGCTCGCACTTATGTGCGACAGAGTGTTCGAAGAGGCGTTCTTGTCGGACTATGCCAACATCAGCGAGGCGGTCTTTCGGACATGGTTTCGCCATCAGGAGCTTATCGAAACCATTGTCGGCATTGACCGCGGCGACATGCTGTACGCAAGCCTGCGCCGCTGTACGAGCCGTATGCGCTCCGGACTGCCCGAATCGGGAGATGCGGCGCTGCTGGATTATCTTGCGTCCATAATCGCATCGTCGATGATGGGCATAATGATAACCTGGGTCGAGCGCGGCAAAAAGGAGAGCGAGGAGGAGCTTAAGGGCATGATCCTGCAAAGCTTCAAGGCAATGAAATTCATCGGCCTGATGTGAAAAAATCTCCGACCGGCGGTCGGAGATTTAAATTACTGATATTGCAGGAAGTTCTGCCGTGGTTTAGGTCGGTATTTTACGCCCGAGACCAATCCGACTGCGGCATACATCGCGACGACCGACGAGCCGCCGTAGCTGAAGAAGGGAAGCGTTATGCCGATGACCGGCGTTATGCCGATGCACATGCCGATGTTTATAAACGTCTGGAATGCAAGCGCCGTTGCAACGCCGAAGCAGATGAGCATTCCGAACGGACTGCCCGAGCGCACACCGATAACGCAGCAGCGGATGATGATTATGCTCAGCAGGACGATGATGGCTATGCAGGCGATCATGCCCAGTTCCTCGCCTATCGAGGCGAAGACACAGTCTGTGTGCCTTGCGTTATAGCTGCTCTGCGAGAAGCTGCCCTCGCCGAAGCCCACGCCTGTCCAGCGGCCGGAGGCAAGAGCGTCCTTGCACAGATTCATCTGCCACGTTATGCCCTGACCTGTGGGATCGACCACGTCGGGAATGTACGGCGCGAGGATACGGTTTTTCTGATAATCGGCAAGGAAGAAGTTCCAGAACAGAGGGATCATTGCCGCAACGACAGCCGCTGCCGCGGCCATCCAGTACCACGCGATGCCTGCGCAGATGAGCATGACCACGAAAATCGCGAGGAATATAAGCGCGCTGCCCAGGTCGTTGGGGATAACGGTTATAAGACCGAAATACAGTGCCCAGTGAATGCCGAGCTTCAGAACCGACGGGAATTTGTTGAGCGTGCGCTGCTCTTTATATGTCGCCATCTGCTTGGCGATAAGGACGATGAATATGACCTTGACGATCTCAGACGGCTGAACGCCGATACCGGCAAAACGATACCATGCGCGCGAGCCGACCTCGTCGCCCTTACCGAAGAAGATAAGTCCGACGATGAACAGAACGTTGAATATCGTAAGATAAACCCACTTATCGGCTATAAGATCGGGGTCTATGACCGTGAATACGACGAATGCGCCGATGCCGAGGAACATTGCAAAGCCTTGGACGACGACGTATTTTGCCCAGCCGTAGGAGCTTGTCATACTGTAGATCATGACGATGCCGAAGATCGTACATATCATGCAGACAGCGAGAAGGAAAATATCCGCCCGTTTAAAAAAGTCTTTAATTTTTCTGGAATCGATTTTAATCGCTGCCGCCGCCCTTCAAAAATGCCCGATTTCACAAATAATCGCAGCTTGATACGCTACATTTTAGCATATTATTGCCCTTTACGCAATGAGGTATCTTGTGGTATAATTCAAATTCAGAAAAAGTTTAAAAAATGAGGTGAGGTCAGTGCAGACGTATATAAGCCACAGTGAAGCGGAAACAGAGAGCATAGGCGAAAAGTTTGCAAAGGATCTCCCCGACGGAACCGTTATTGCCATGTACGGCGACCTCGGAGCCGGAAAAACCGCCTTCGTGCGAGGCATGGCAAAAGGTATGGGGCTTAGCTGCCGTGTGTCCAGCCCCACGTTTACCATTGTAAACGAATACATCGGCGAGCGCGAGCTTATCCATTTTGACATGTATCGCCTTGAAAGCGCGGACGAGCTGTTCGACATCGGTTGGGAGGATTATCTCCGCCGCGGCGCCGTGTGTGCAGTCGAATGGAGCGAAAAGGTCGAGGATGCGTTTTTCGGCGACGAGATCGTCCTGCGCATCGAAAAGCTCGGCGACAGCGAAAGAAAGATCACCATTGAGGAGGGAAATGCAAAATGCTGATACTTGCACTTGAATCCTCTGCTAAGGCAGCATCCGTTGCGCTTATGGAGGATGAAAAGCTTATTGCGCAGTACAGTCAGTGCAGCGGACTTACTCACAGCCGCACGCTTCTGCCGATGGTGGACGATATGCTTAAAAATACTGAAAATACTGTTGCCGGCGTTGATCTTATCGCCGTTGCTCACGGACCGGGTTCCTTCACGGGGATCAGAATCGGTGTTTCCACCGTTAAGGGTCTTGCATGGGCAGCCGATAAGATGTGCGTCGGCGTTTCTACGCTTGAGGCGATGGCGTGGCACGGAGTGCCCGCAGGCGGTATTGTCTGCCCGGTCATGGATGCGCGCCGAAGCCAGGTGTATAACGCGCTGTTTGAAATAAAGGACGGAAAGCCTGTTCGCCTGTGTGACGACAGAGCGATAGCCCTTTCGGAGCTTGCCGGGGAGATACGCGGCAAAAACGTCTTTCTCGTCGGCGACGGGGCGTTTATTGCGCAAGAACACATGAAAAGCGCCGGCATAGACTGCCGCATGGCGCCGTCAAACCTCGTGTATCAAAGCGCTTATGGCGTCGGCATGGCAGCGCTTGATAAAACGCCGGGCACGGCAGACGATCTGCTGCCGGTTTATCTTCGCCTGAGCCAGGCCGAGCGCGAGCGCCAGGAGCGCATGAATAAATAGCGTATAGAAACCGGGTCTCCGGTGTATATAAATAGGCTCCGACCAGGAGCGGACTAAAAAGGAGAAAAATAATGAGCAAGGTATGCGTATTTGACCACCCCCTCATCCTTCACAAGCTGTCGATACTCAGAGACAAGGGCACTTCCGTCAAGGAATTCAGAGAGCTCGTTTCCGAGATAGCGATGCTCATGTGCTACGAAGCCACGAGAGATCTTCCCCTCGAGGACGTCGAGATCGAAACTCCCGTTGCAAAGGCAACCGTGAAGCGCATCGCCGGCAAAAAGCTTGCGATCGTTCCCATCCTGCGTGCAGGACTCGGCATGGTCGACGGCATGGTCAGCATGATGCCTAACGTAAAGGTCGGCCACATTGGCCTGTTCCGCGATCCTGAAACTCTTGAGCCTGTGAAGTATTACTTTAAGATGCCGCCCGATATCGATGAGAGAGACGTTATCGTTGTTGACCCCATGCTTGCAACCGGCGGATCGGCTTCCGCAGCGATCCAGTTCCTCAAGGACGACGGCGTGAAGCATATCAAGCTCATGTGCATCATCGGTGCTCCCGAGGGCGTTGAGCGCATGCAGAAGGATCACCCCGATGTCGATATCTATGTTGCCGCTCTCGACGATCATCTCAATGAGCACGGCTACATCGTTCCCGGTCTCGGCGACGCAGGCGACCGCATCTTCGGCACAAAGTAAGTCAGCATAATAGTTTAAGCCCGACAGGTGTTCCTGTCGGGCTTTTTCGTTTTTATTATATTGTGTGCTTTTCCTTCTCCGCCATGCTTATCGCGGCGTAAGAGACACCCAGCAGAATGAAATACGCGAACAGATCCCTCGGATAGAACCAGATGTATTCCACAATGCAGGAAAACGCAATGCCGATAAACGAGGCAGCGCAGGCAATGAGCACGGTCTTTGTAAGCGTGCTTGAGCCTCTGCGCGCGATAACGGAGTTTTTGATGCTGCGCAGGGCAAGCCACATGAACGATACAAAGCCGAGTATGCCGGTTTCCAGAATAAGCTCAAGATACAATGACTGCGTGTGCGCCGCGCCGTCGATCGCAAGCGGCTGAGCGTACAGCGGATACAGCGACGCAAACGAGGCCGGCCCGAGGCCGATGCCGCTTACGCCGTAGTCGCGGATCATGTACTCAACGCCCTGCCACAGCGCAAAGCGGTGCTGCGCGGAGGAGTCGATGTGTCCGCTGCTTCCGAGGAAGCTTGTAACTATGCTCGTGAGCCTTGTTATTATCGTCGAAGGCAGCAGCGGTATTGCAAGCAGCGCCAGCGCGATAAAAAGCGGAATGAGCTTTTTGTTGCGCAGCCAGATGTAAACAAAGGCTGCGAGCATGAGCGATATCCAGCCCGAGCGGGAGTAGGTCATGATAAGCGCAACGGCAGGGAACGCAAGCCCGATCAGAAGCACAACGCAGCTCAGCTGCTTTTTGCGCGTTCCGGCAAGCGCCGCGCACAGCGGCATGAACAGAACGAGAAATTCCGAGAAGTTGTTCGGGTTATCGAGCGTCGATGTAACTCGGCTGGGAATGCCGGTGTTGAGCTTGAGATCGGTGAAGGAGGCGCTGACGTAAACAAGGCCGAACTTGCGCTGTATAATGGCGTAAAGCGAGGTGAGGATAACTGCGGCATAAATAAATGCAAGCAGCTTCACAAGGCGCTTTTCGTCGCTTATATCGGCGGCAATGACATAGGTGAAGATAAATGCCGCAATGAAAAACAGCAGTATTCTTATGCTGTCGGAGCGGCTCTGCGTAAACAGCAGGCTGACAAGCAGCGCTATCGCAAACAGAGCAAACGGAAATCCAAGCTTGTCCGGATACAAAAGCTTTCTCTTTCCGCAGCCGACGAGGATAAGATACAGCGCAAGGAAGCCCACGGCGGCAATGACCGCATATGCATTGTTCCAGCTCTCGTGCGGCATGACGAACATAAGGCATATAAACGCGCCGAGCAGGAACTCAAAATTCAGAATAAAGCTGCCGCGGCAAAGCCTTGCTATAAGGCTGCCCTCCCACGCCGGGGCGAAAAAGCCTGCAATGGCAGAGAGAATTTTTTCGATAAGATCAAGGATGAAGCGGATAATGCGCGCAAACAGCGAAGTCTCGTACACCGCCTGGACGCGGTCGCCGCGCCGCAGCCACTTTACCGGAGCAAGATCGTCGTAAGCCCGTTTAAACGGCTTCCAGATCTTTTCGAGTATGGCAAAGAACACGCTGTGAGTCCAGGCATTATAAACATAGTTTAATATAGCGCCGTACTGCAAATAAGCCGCCCTCCTTTCGCGTTGATGTCATGGCTCATAATTACGCTGCTTCGGAAACGCCGGAAACGCTGGCGTAGATGGTCGCCTTGCCGAAATGCATGGTGAAGCTTGCGCCGACGCCGTAGAGTCTGCCGCCGACGTAAAGACCCTTTTCCGTGAGGTTGCCCTGAAGCTCGACCGTTACGGTGACGGCGTCGTTATATGCCACCTCGGCCTTGGCCTGATTGCCGTCGGCATCAACAAAGTAGGTGTACGACGGCTCGCTTTCAACGGCAACGACCTTGCCGAAATCGACGTTTGTAGTGTCCTCAAAGGCAGGAGCGCCGATCTCTATCGCGTCGGCTGCGCCGACCTGAGCCTTATAGCAGAAAAACTGAACTCTGACTGTGCTCGTCTCGGTTTTAGTTGCTTCCTGAGCCGGGGTGAACGCCTTGGTTGCGAAAAATACTGCGGCTGCGATAATGACAAGGATTATCAGCAGGTCGATGATGTTGATTTTTCCGAAAAGTTTTCCGTTTTTGTCGATCATTGTTTCAATACCTTTCAAGATTATTTATAAGTTTCAAACACGTCGAGTGCCAGCTTGCGCAGGTCAAACTCCTCGCTTACCTTCTTTAACGCGTTTGCCGAATACTCTGCGCGCAGAGCGTCGTTTTCCATAAGCTCGAGCATCGCGTCGGAAAAACCGTCGCTGTCGCCGAAATTGAGGACTCTGCCGCAGACGGTGTGTGTTTCGGCAAGGTCGCGGTTTCCGCCGACATCGGTCACGACAAGCGGAACGCCGGCGTTCATTGCCTCAAGTATCGCAAAGCTCATCGCCTCGTTTTTCGAGCTTGTGTTCAGATAAAGATCCGAAGCCTTCAGCATTCTGTCGGAATCGCGGCGGAAGCCGAGCTGGATGACACAGTCGCTCATACCGGAGTTCGTGCTCATAACCGCAAAGTCGTCAAACTCCTCGCCGTCGCCGGCGATAAAGCACACAAAGGGCTTATCGGTTTTGCGCCTGAGCTTTGCAAGCGAGGCAAGCAGGAAGGGCAGACCCTTTTCCGGGGCATAGCGCGCCATGATGGACATGACGAAGGTATCGTCGTTAACTCCGAACTCACGGGCAAAGCTGCGGTCATACACGCGCTCACGCTTCGGTTCGACTCCGTTGTAAACGACCTGAATGCGATCCTTTTTCACACCGTTTGAGATCATTATATCCGCTCCCTGGCGGCACACGGCGATTATGCGGTGGTCAAACGGAGTGAACAGACGGTTGAGTATCTTCCACTTCGTGTTCTGATATATTGTAAGATGGCTCGTGTATACGACCTTTACCTTGCGGTAGAAAAGCTTGGACAGGATGGCGATGACGTTTTCCATGGGGTACTGTGCGTGGATAACGTCGATCTTGTTCTCGCGGCAATAGCCGGCAAGCTTCTTTGCCGCAGAGAGAGCTTTTTTTGTGCTCATCTCAAACCGGAAGCACGCAAAGCCCTCGCTGCTCACGGTTTCCGAAAGCTGGCCGGGAACATTGTAGGCCAGATGGCATGTCTCGCCCTGCGCGGACAGAATGTGCATAAGGTTCAGAACGTATTTTTCGGTTCCTGCTTTTCCTGCATAATTTATTAGGTACAGGATGTTCATATAAACACCTCTATTTTTTAAACTTGTCCTTATAATATACAATGTAATTGCTTCGTTTTCAAGAACAAAAGGTTAAGCTTTGCCTTTAATACTGTTGCACAACAGTTTTGGATTAATGTATATTGACTTAGCAAATATTTGCGGTATAATATTTGCAAACTATACAACGTGTATACGAAGGTGCTGGGGGATGAATATTAAAAGCCTAAATAGGAAGCTGAACAAAAAGTTCGCGGGAAGGGTCACGGCAAGGCTCAGTGACGGCTGCATAGTGCTCACGGGTGAGCTTGACGATTGGAACGACGTTGTCGATGCCGGCATGACTGCGGCCACGCCGCATTCAAGCACACACGTTGTCAACGACATCGTGTTTACCGGTGCCGCAGAAGAAAAAATGCATATGCCGGCAATCGATGACAAGGCGCTTGATGGTGAAAAGCCCGATGTGCTGGTCATTGGCGGGGGTATATCCGGCTGCTCGGTGGCGCGCGAGCTTTCGCGCTATAAGCTCAGCGTTTTGCTTATTGATAAAGAGGCCGATCTCGCGCTCGGCGCCTCCGGCCGCAATGACGGCGAGGTGCATCCGGGCGTTGATTTGTCGAAAGGTTCGCTCAAGCATAAATACATAAGGCGCGCAAACCACATGTACGAAGACCTCTGCCGCGAGCTTGACGTTCCCTTTAAGCGCACGGGGCAGTACGCCTGCTTTACGCACAAAAGCTGGCTGCCGTTTGTAAGCCTCTATGCCAAATGGCGCAGAGATCATGACGGCATTGAGGACACATGCATCGTCATGGGCGATGAGATACGCAAAAAAGAGCCGAAAATATCGGCAGACGTCGCCTTTGCGCTGTCAAATCCCTCGTCGGGCAGCGTAAGCCCGTATAATCTTGTCATTGCCTATGCCGAAAACGCGGTGCAAAACGGCGCGCGAGTTTCGCTCAACACCGCCGTGACCGGCATGGACGTTTCGGGCGGGGAGATAAAAGCGGTTTACACAAACAGAGGAACGATATATCCGCGCGAGGTGATAAACTGCGCCGGAGTTTACTCCGACGTTGTTGCGCAGATGGCGCAGGACAGATTCTTCAGTATTCATCCGCGCCGCGGCACGAACTCCATTCTCGATAAAAAGACCGGCGCAAGCTTTCATGGAATCGCCTCCATCGTCATGTCGCAGAGCCCCGTCCAGACGCACACCAAGGGCGGCGGCATTCTGCACACGATGCACGATAACCTGCTCATAGGCCCCGACGCCGTCGAAACGCCCGAGCGCGAGAACACCGCCACCGATGCCGAGAGCATAGCGCGCGTGTTCACAAAGCAGAGAATCACCATGCCCACTCTCACGGAGAAGGACATTATAACATATTTCACCGGCGTTCGCGCGCCGACCTACGAAGAAGATTTTATTATCGAGCCGGGCAGAAAAACGAAGAATATCTACCACGTTGCCGGCATACAATCTCCCGGACTTACGACGGCTCCGGCAGTCGCTCAGGATGTTGCCGAGTACGTCGCAAAGCTCTTTAACGCGGAGAAAAAAGCGGATTTTGACCCCGTGCGCAAGGCTCCTCCGCATCTTGCGGGGATGAACGATGCCGAGCGCGCAGAGCTTATACGCCAAAATCCCGATTACGGCGTGATCGTGTGCCGCTGCGAGGAGGTCAGCCGCGGCGAGATACTTGATGCGCTCAGAAGCCCCGTCTGCGTGCCGACGCTTGACGGCGTTAAAAAGCGCGTCAGACCCGGCATGGGCAGGTGCCAGGGCGGCTTCTGCTCGCCGCTGGTAACGAAAATAATTGCGGAATATCTCGGCGTTCCGCTCACGGAGGTCAAAAAAAGCTCCGATCGGTCGCCGATAGTTTTCGGAAGCAAAAAGGGAGGCAGCGACAATGCATGATTACGATGTCATCGTGATAGGCGGCGGCCCTGCCGGCCTTGCGGCCGCACCTGCGGCAAACGAAAACGGCGCGAGAGTGCTCGTCGTTGAGCGCGAGGAGCGCCTTGGCGGAATGCTCAAGCAGTGCATACACGACGGCTTCGGACTTATCACTTTCAAGGAAAAACTTTCGGGGCCGGAATACTCCGAAAGGTTCATCGATAAACTTTTTGAAACCGACGTCGAAGTCAAACTTCTGACGTTCGTCACGAAAATCGAAAAAACCGAAAACGGCTTCACGATTTACTTTGTCAACAGAGACGGCGCAAGCCACGTTTCGACAAAAACCATCGTCCTTGCAACGGGATGCAGGGAAAGAACCGCAAGGCAGATTTTCATACAAGGCACCCGTCCGTCGGGCGTATTCACCGCGGGCACGGCGCAAAACTACGTCAACCTTATGGGCGAAATGCCCACGAAACGCTGCGTAATTCTGGGCAGCGGCGACATCGGCCTTATCATGGCGCGCAGACTTACTCTTGAGGGAGCGGAGGTCCTCGGCGTTTATGAAATTAACCCCACGCCCTCGGGACTTACGCGAAATATCTATCAGTGCCTTACCGATTATGATATACCCCTGCACCTGAGCCACACTGTAACGCGCGTGTTCGGAAAGGACAGACTCGAAGCTGTCGAGGTCTGCGCGGTGGACGAAAACTATAAGCCCATCCCGGAGAGTGCCGAAAGGATCGAGTGCGATGCGCTTATCGTCTCCGTAGGCCTTATTCCGGAAAACGAGCTTGCCCAGTCGCTGGGCGTTGAGCTTGATAAGCACACGGGCGGCCCTGTGTGCGACGCGCAGCTTATGACAAAGGTTCCGGGCATATTCTCCTGCGGAAACGCATTGCATGTAAACGACCTTGTTGACTTCGTTTCCGAATCCGGCGAGGAGGCCGGAAGAAACGCGGCGGCATGGTGCGGAAAGGCGCAGCGCAGAGTGGATATAAACATCGGCGGCGAGTTTTTGTATCTTGTTCCGCAGCAGATAGACCTTGAAAGCGATAATTCAAAGACGGTCGTCTACTTCCGCTCGAAAAAAGTTCTGGACAAAAGCGTTCTGCGCCTTAAAATAGACGGTGAGGAGGTCTGGAAAAAGACCTATCCGTTCCTGCGTCCGCCCGAGATGCAGCAGCTTACGCTTGATATGACAAAATACGATATAAACGAAAACAGCGACGTGCGCTTTGAGATCGAGGTGGTAAAATGAAACAGCTCGTATGCATAGGCTGTCCTCGCGGCTGCCGCCTGACGATAGATGAAAAGGACGGAGAATACATCGTCACAGGCAATACCTGTCCGAGAGGCAAGGAGTTTGCAATAAGCGAGATGACAGCGCCGAAACGCACGATATGCTCAACTGTGAAAACCGTGTTTCCCGACGTGCCGGTGCTGCCGGTGCGAGTGTCGGACGATATTCCCAAGGAGAAAATATTCGACGTCATGCGTGAAATAAACGCGGTGACGCTTAAAGAGCGCATCGGCAGGGGAGATGCCGTTATAAAAAATGTGCTCGGACTGGGCGTGGACGTCATTGCAACAAGTGATCTTTTAAAACAGATATAAATGCAAAGACGGAGGGAGAAGAAACAATGAACAGACCGCTTATACTGACTTACGACGTCGGTACTCAAAGCACGAGAGCCATACTGGTCGATAAGCAGGGCAACATCGTTGACAAAGAGCAGGTCAAATACGCAGAGCCTTATTTCCGGCAGCGTCCGGGCTGGGCGGAGCAGAAAACGGACTTTTACTTTGACAACATGTGTAAGGCATCGACGGCGCTCATGGCGCGCAATGCCGACAAGGTGCCCGATATCATCGCCTGCGCAGTCACCGTTATCCGCGATACGCTCGTGTTCCTTGACGAAAACTATCAGCCCACGCGCGATATCATCCACTGGCTGGATGCACGCAAATGTGTTTTTGACGATCCGTTCCCCCTGTGGAAGGAAGCCGTGTTTGAGCTTATCGGCATGGGAAAGGGCACGAGGATAGCCTATCGCACGTCGAAGGTCAACTGGGTGCGCCAGAAGCAGCCCAAGGTTTGGGCGCGCACGAAGAAGATAGTCTGCCTGCCTGCCTATATAAATTACCGCATGACCGGCCGCCTCGCCGACACACCGGCAAGCACCATCGCGCACATCCCCATGGACTACAAGAAAAAGCGCTGGATGAAGGAAAACGACCTCACTCGCTGCTTTTTCGATGTTCCGCAGGATAAGCTGTATGAGCTTATCCCCTCCGGCGAGGTGCTCGGATACATAACAAAGGAAGCCGCCGCGCTCACCGGCGCGCCCGAGGGACTGCCTCTCATCGCTACCGGTGCGGATAAAGCCTGCGAAACGCTTGGCCTTTCCGTGGCAAGCCCCGATAAGGCGTCGATATCCTTCGGAACAAGCTCGACCATTGAGATGTACACCGAGCAGTATTTCGAGCCGCAGGCATTCCTGCCGTCTTATCCGTCGGTCATCAATAAGGCGTGGAACCCGGAGATCCAGGTGTTCCGCGGCTTCTGGATGCTCAGCTGGTTCATTAAGGAGTTCGGCGACAAGGATAAGGAAGAGGCCGAAAAACTCGGTGTGTCGCCCGAGGAGATACTCAATAAGAAAGCAGCTCAGGTCCCGGCCGGCTGTCAGGGACTTATGCTCCAGCCGTACTGGACGCCGGATGTGCTCAAGCCCGACTCCTACGGAGCAATAATCGGATTTTCCGATTATCACACGAAGTATCACATTTATCGTGCCATCATCGAGGGCGTATGCCTTGAGCTTTACATGTCCATGAAGAGCATGGAAAAGCGCGGCAAAAAGCACATAAAGCAGCTGTATGTCGGCGGCGGCGGCTCGAAGAGCGACCTTGCCTGCCAGATACTCGCCGATACCTTCGGCCTGCCCGTAAAACGCATCCACACCCACGAGGCGTGCTCGTTGGGCGCGGCGATGGTGGCCTTTGTCGCAAAGGGCGAGTTTGAAAGCTTTGACGAGGCGATAAAGAGCATGGTTCACGAAAAGGACGTTTTCACGCCCGATCCCAAGAACCACGAGATCTACATGAACATGTATAATAAGGTCTACCGCAAGATATATAAAAACGTAAGACCGCTGTATGCAACGATGAATAACCTCAAAGAAAGGAACATGATCTGATGAGTCATAAGCAGTATAAGGGCTTCGAGCCGAAATGGGTAAAAACCCCCGCGCCGGCCAACAGTTACCGTTCAATATTCCGCTGGGGTGATCCCGAGTTCTTCAAGTTCCCGAAGGAATCGCTTTACAAAATGATGAAGGAAGTCTTTAAGCTCACAGACGATGACTTCAAAGAGTATTCCGACGATATCGGCTTTGATTCCGTTGACCTGTCCGACCACCCTGTGAAGCTTGCCCAGGAGCATCTTGACGCGCTCAAGGCTATAGTCGGCGAGGAGGGCTTCTCCGTCTCCGATTACGACAGGCTGGCAGTCGCTTACGGTTTCACAGCCTACGACATTCTCCGCCTGCGCCATAAGATCATTGACTCCGTTCCCGATGTCGTTCTGTATCCCGATACGACAGAACAGGTCGAGAAGATTGTAGCTTACTCTACAGAGCATGATATTCCCCTGTACGTCTACGGCGGCGGCAGCTCCGTAACGCGCGGCGTCGAGCCTGTAAAGGGCGGCATTTCGCTGGATATGAGACGCCGCTTCAATAAAGTGCTGTCCTTTAACGAGATCGACCAGACCATAACCGTTCAGGCCGGCATGTCCGGTCCTGATCTTGAGAAAACGCTTCAGAACGCGCCCGAGCTTTTCGGCGCAAAGCGTCAGTACACCTGCGGCCATTTTCCGCAGAGCTTTGAATATTCCTCCGTCGGCGGCTGGGCTGTCACCCGCGGCGCAGGTCAGAATTCGAGCTACTACGGCAAAATTGAGGATATCGTCATCAGCCAGGAGTATGTCACTCCTATCGGCATCATAAAGAGCGACGAGTTCCCGAGAAACGCTACCGGTCCTTCCATAGACCAGATCATGATGGGCAGCGAGGGAACATTCGGCATTCTCACCCATGTCACCCTCAGAGTTTTCAAGTATATGCCCGAGAACCGCAAGAAGTTCTCCTATGTTTTCAAGGATTGGGAGAACGGTCTCAACGCGGCGCGCGAGATAATGCAGGGCGAGTTCGGCTTCCCGTCGGTCTTCCGTCTCTCCGACCCCGAGGAGACTTCGATAGCTTTCCGCCTCTACGGCGTTGCGGACACCGTCATTGACAAGATGCTCGCCGCAAAGGGCTACAAGGACGGCAAGCGTGTGCTCATGCTCGGCTGGAGCGAGGGTGAGAAGCACTTCAGCAAGAACGTCGCAAAGCAGATAGACAAGATATGCAAGAAGCACGGCGCAATGTACACCACCAGCATCGTCACCAAGGGCTGGGAGAAGGGTCGTTTCACCGATCCCTACCTGCGCGAGGACATGGGCGACTACGGCCTTATGCTCGACACCCTCGAGTGCTCGGTCAACTGGGATAACTTCACCAATGTCTACGAGAATGTCCGCCGCTTCTGCAAGAGCAGACCAGACACCATCTGCATGACCCACATGTCCCACTTCTATCCCCAGGGCGCAAACCTCTACTTCATATTCGAAGCAAAGATGAACGACCTTGACGAGTATCTTGAGTATCAGCGCGGCATCATGGACAACATCCAGAAGTACGGCGCGGCGATGAGCCATCACCACGGCATAGGCAAGATGACCGCTCCGTGGCTTGAGGCGCAGATCGGCAAGAACCAGATGGATATCTACCGTGCGCTCAAGCAGCACTTCGATCCCGACAACCTGATGAATCCGGGCGGAACACTCGGTCTCGACCTCCCCGAGGATCAGAAGAGAGACTTCATCAACAAGTAAATTCACCTCCATTTTCACCGGAGAATGAGAACAGAGAGTGCCCTGCGGTTAAATTTCCGCAGGGCACGTCGTGTTTTTGCAATCAGAAATCGGAACGACCCCTGCGGTACACAAGCCGCCGGGGTCGTTCCGAATATAGGAGATTTGTGGTTGTCGATTATGTACAGGTGCCATCAGGACACCAGGCATAAGTCAAGGAGCGGGAGCCCGTGTACGTTAAACGAACCCCTGTCCGCTTGACGTGTGCCGCACTGCGGGTTTGCCGCAAAACACGATCTTCCGCCCTCGTTTTATACGAGCACATAGTACACCATTTTATCAAAAAATGGAATAGACTTTGTACAACTGGTAATTTTTGAGGACAAATAACCGTCTTAATTTCCTATGGAAACTTTTAATTTGATTTTTAATGGCTATATTGCATTTCTCAACTTTTTAAATTCGCTGTTTTCATTTTAGAAATTCATTCAAACCGAGTCTTTTTTTCACTCCACGCTGATTTTTCCGTAAATTTTATTCACCGGTATAAACAGCAGGAAAGTGAGCACGGAATTGAGGCACGCTTTTATGAGGTTGAACGGGATTATCGCAGGAATGAGCATTTTGACGACCGCTTCGACACCCGTCCCCATAAAAATACCGGTGAACACGAGATTGAGCGGTATCATAACGAGTGTCATCAGCGCCGAGCCGACCGCGAGTCCCGCCGCCATGCCTTTTTTGCCGCCGATTTTTTTGTACATCAGACCGGATGCCAGCACGAGCACGCCCGACGCACAAAAGTGCATAAGAAAGCCGATAATGTGGCTCGACGAGCTGACGGTAAACGCCTGGATAGCCGAGGTGATGAGCAGGATTACGAGTCCCGCGGACGGTCCGAACAGCATCGTGCCGATGAGCACGGGAACATCCGCAATGTCGTATTCGAGAAACGGCGCAGAGGGCAAAAGCGGAAACTTGATAAAATACACCGACACCACGG
>ERZ779737.675-NODE-675-length-30679-cov-19.186292_pt1 | contig 30679 bp, 25 predicted proteins | sample MGYA00511889_ERZ779737 | MGnify/ENA primary metagenome ERZ779737 (study PRJEB29588, sample SAMEA2163575) | human gut metagenome | biome: human gut; feature: human-associated habitat; material: faeces | place: Denmark | collected 2008/2010 ... | reverse complement strand
CTTAACTGTGTCTAACGATTAATTTACTAATATAATTACTATAAAGTAATCTAAGAGTTAAAATGTCTTAATGGTAACTTAGAAGTAGTTAAAATTAATAATACGGGTAGGTATAAATATGAATATATTAAGAGTATGTTAATACATAATTTAATTAAAAGGTTTAAATATGAATATATTAACATGCTTTTTTTATGTTTAAGTTGAAATTTCTTCTTTAATTAATGATAATTTTAAGTTATAATATTATACGTGATGTATTATGAAAATGAGTGAAGTAGATGTAAGTATGTTAAGTCCTATGATGAAAGAATACTATAAAACTAAAAGTGAATATATGGACGTTTTATTATTCTATCGCCTAGGGGACTTTTATGAGATGTTTTTTGAAGACGCTATAACAGCTAGCCATGAACTAGAGCTTACTTTAACTGGCAAAAATGCTGGCTTAAAAGAAAGAGTCCCTATGTGTGGTGTACCACATCATGCAGTAAACGTGTACTTAGAAAAACTAATTGATAAAGGCTATAAAGTAGCAATCTGTGAGCAAGTAGAAGATCCTAAGTTAGCAAAAGGTATAGTTAAAAGAGAAGTAACAGAGATAGTTAGTAAGGGAACTCTTACAAACACTGACTGTTTAGATGAAAACGACTACAATTTTATCGCTAGTATTACTGATTATAATTACATATATGCTTTATCATATTTAGACTTATTAAGTGGTAAAGTATTTGCAACATTTGTAAGTAAATCAAGTGATAAACTAATTAGTGAAATAGTAAGTCTTGGAATAAAAGAAGTAGTAGTGACAAGTGATTTTGATAACTCTATTACTAAAGTATTAAAGAATAACTATAATATATATGTTAGTATATATGACAAAGATTATTCTAATATTAATAGAAGTAAAGTAAGTAATTTAGCTGATGCTAAGTTAGAAGATAATACTTTAAAATTAATTAGTTATATAACATTTAACCAAAAGAAAGAAATTAACCATTTAATGAAACCGGTTTTAGTAAATTCTAAAGATTATTTAAGTTTAAACAGGGAATGTATAAGAAACTTAGAATTAGTAGAAACTATAAGAAATAAAGATAAGATGTATAGTTTATTATGGTTTTTAGATAAAACTAAAACTAGTATGGGTTCTAGAATGTTAAAAGAGTTTATTTTAAAGCCAGTTGTAAGTGAAAGTGAAATTAATAAAAGACATGATTTAATAGATTTGTTTAAGAAAGAATTTATGAGTATTAGTGAGTTAAGAGACTTTTTATATCAAATATATGACTTAGAAAGACTTGTAGGTAAAGTATCAATTAATACTTTAAATGGAAGAGACCTGCTTCAGTTAAAAAGTAGTTTAGGAGTACTTCCTGATATTAACTTAATATTAGAGAACATCGGCTTAGAAAAAGTAGAGACATTTAGTGAGTTATACGATTTACTTGATAAATCAATAGACTTAGACGCGCCTGTCACTATTAAGGAAGGTGGCTTAATTAAAGATGGCTTTAATAAAGAACTAGACGAGTTAAAAAGTATTAGAAAGAATGGTAAAGACTTTATAAGTAAGTTTGAAAGTGAAGAAAGAGAAAGAACTGGTATTAAAAATCTTAAAGTGGGTTATAACAAAGTATTTGGTTACTATATTGAAGTAAGTAAAGGTCAAAAAGATAACATAAAAGAAGAATTTGGTTATGTTAGAAAACAAACTATAAGTAATAGTGAAAGATATATAACAAACTCATTAAAAGAAAAAGAAGATATGATACTTAATGCAGAAGATAAAATTAAAGATATGGAATATAATATTTTCTTGAGTATTAAAAGTGAAGTTAGTAAGTATATTGGTAATTTACAAAAAGTAAGTGACTATATAGCATATTTAGATGTGATGCAAAGTTTAACTAAAGTAAGTGAAGAAAATAACTTTGTTAGACCAATAATTAATCATGAACACAACATTAATATAGTGGACGCTAAGCATCCTGTTGTTATGAAAGTAATAAAGGACGACTACGTAAGTAATAATATTGTAATGGATGAATATACTAATATTTTAATGATTACTGGTCCTAATATGAGTGGTAAATCTACTTATATGAGAACACTTGCAATTATAGTTATACTTAATCAAATAGGATGTTTTGTACCTGCAAGTAGTTGTGAGTTACCTATATTTGATAAGATATTCACAAGAATTGGAGCCTCTGATGATTTAGTTGGAGGAGAAAGTACATTCATGGTTGAAATGAAGGAAAGCGCTTATGCTCTTAAGAATGCTACAGAAAATAGTTTAATATTATTTGACGAATTAGGTCGCGGTACTTCAACATATGATGGAATGAGCTTAGCCGGTAGTATTATTGAATATGTAAATAAGTACTTAAAATGTAAGACTATGTTTAGTACTCATTATCATGAACTTACTAAAATGGCAGAATACACACCAAGCATTAAGAATGTACACGTAAGTATTAATGAAACTGATGGTAAAGTAGTATTCCTTCATAAAGTAATGGATGGGGCAGTAGATAAAAGTTACGGAATAAATGTAGCAAAATTAGCAGGACTACCTGATGAAGTAATAGAAGGTGCCGGTAAGTTACTAGAGACATATGAAAGTACAAGTAAAACTGAAAAGAAACACATTAAACAGTTTGAACTTGACCTTGAAACACCTAATAAAGACCCATTAAGAGAGTTTTTAAGAAACATTAATCCACTTGAAGTAACACCAATGGAAGCTTTAAAACTCTTAGACGAAATGAAGAAAATTAAATAAAAAGAAAACACTGATTAGGAAATTATCCTTTCAGTGTTTTTAAAACTAATTTTAGCAATATTATTAAGTATATCTTTACCTTTTTCTTTAACGATAAGTTTACCAACTTCATCTACCTTAACTCCAGCACCCTTAGGAATAGACATGCCTAGTTCTTTTTCTAGTTTTTCTTGTTCTTTTAAGAAAAGATATCTACTTATAATACTCGCGCATGCAACACTTAAGTTTTTATCTTCTGCTTTGGTAATAAAAGTAATACCCGTAACTTTATTAGGTACTTCTTTTAAATAATTATAGTATACACCAGGTAAACAGAATTGGTCAACTATTATCTTTTGATATTCATAGCCTTTATTCTTCATTTTATATAACATCTTATTGTGCATTATTGCTTTAACCTTATTCATGTTAATTCCTTTATTAACCCATTCGTTGTACTCTTTATTAGTAAGTATTATACTTTCATAAGGAATTTTTTTCATAATAACAGGTGCAGCACTAAGTATCTTTTTATCAGTAAGTTTTTTTGAGTCATGCACTCCTAAACTTTCTAAAAATTTAATATTAGTTTTATCCATAAAGCAAGCTGTTACTACTATTGGAAGAAAATAATCTCCTGTTCCAACTTCGTCACTTCCAATAGCAGAATAGTAGTAATATGTTTTATCTATACTATCTTCTTTCTTTTCTTCAGTACTTCTTGTGTCAACTTCTACATTATTTAAAAACTTTTCTTGGTCTTTCCACATATTCGCGTCCACGTCAGCACTAATACCTTGAAACATAACTTTACCACTTTCATACAAAGTAACTACAGTATCAGCTTCTACTGCTTGAAATACAGCATAAGGTGGAGTTTTTTCTTTTCTTTTATCCATATAATATTCTATCATTTTCTCTTTAATGTTATCACTTACTTTAAAAACTATTGTCACACTTGTCACCTCTAGATAAAATTCTATCATAAAATTGTTTATTTTTCTACAAAATTATAATATAATTAATTTAGTACATATTATTAAAAGGAGGAAAGATTATGGGATTAATGGATGCAATTTTAATTATAGTGCTTTTAATTGGTGCTTTAGACGGTGCTAGAAAGGGAGTAGTAAAAAGTTTAGTAGGACTAGTAGGTAGCATAATTGTTATATTTTTGTCATGGATACTAAAGGGAAGCTTAGCTAACGTGTTAATAGGTGTACTTCCTCAAATAGGAAAAAACGCTAGTGTAAGTGTACTATTGTATCACGCTATTAGTTTTGTTATCTTAATGGTAATATTTAGTATAATTTATAGAGTTATCTTAAAAGTAACTGATGTAATAGAAAAAATATTTGATGCGACTATTGTTTTAGGTTTTGTGTCACGTATACTAGGCGCAGTAGTAGGGTTTATTGAAACATATATAATTTTGTTCTTTGTATTATTTATACTAAGTGTGTTTAATATTCCTATGTTAAGTAATAGCAAAGTAAACAATTTTATACTAGATAAAACTCCAGTAATAACACCAGTTATAAAAGATACTTGGGAAGGGGCTAAAGAAATATATAGTAGTTCAAACTTTGAAGAAAGTATAAGAATACTTTTTGAAAAGAATATAATAAATGAAGACAACATGAATAAAATACTTAAGAAGGGAGAAAAATAATGACTTATTATAAAGGAGAAGACTTTGATACTTTAGTAAGTAAAGGAAACTTTTTAATAGACTTTTATGCTGATTGGTGTGGACCATGTAAAATGCTTGGAAGTGTATTAGAAACTATTAGTGACATTGATATAATTAAAGTAAATGTTGACGAGTATCCAGAGTTAGCTAATAGATTTAAAATAATGAGTATACCACACTTGAAGTTCTTTAGTGATGGTAAAGAAATAGATCAAATTGTAGGTTTTGTTGATAAGGAAACAATAGAAGAGAAGATTAATGAAATAAATAATATGTAATAAATGGAGGGTGTTTTGTAGTGAATAAAACAGTAAAATATAAAATGAACAAATTATCAGCAGAAAGAATGATAAAGTTAGAAGATTACTTAAAAGAAGAAATAATCAAGAATGAAAAGTCTTTTATGTCTGTAATTAGTAAGTTTCCGTTAGAAGAAAGCTTATACCTAATGTATGCTTATAAAATGCCGTTAGAAAGCATTATAGACGCGGTTAATTGGTATGACGTTAATAAGTGTAACCCAGTTGCTTTTCTAGAAAGATTATGTGAAACTTACTACGTAACTAGAGAAGACGTTATTAAAAGGGTACAGTCTGTAAGAAGAATAATGGCTTATAAAGAAAATGTTAAGACTAAAACTAAAAAGAGATAATTTGACAAAATGTACAAAATAAAGTATAATACATCCCATTAAATGGGGTGTTTTTGTATGAGTGATGACTTAAAAATTATTAAGAAAAAGTATGGAGAAAAAATGATGCATTTTATAAGAGAAAACTTTGCAACATTACTTGATACTCCAGGCTTAGTTTCAAGTGTTATGTTAAATACATTTTATCCAACACACTCCCTATATTACGATTTAGTAAGCGATTCTGAACGAAACAAATTTATAGAATTTATTTATTCCACCCTTAATAAGGAAGAAAAACCTCTTGTAGATACTGGAAAGTCTCCTAAAGAATTAATGAATGAAAATGGATACATTTTAAAAGAATGCACTAGTGAACTTAAAATTCAAATGTATAAGAAATATTATCAAAAAGGGGAAGAATTATGTACTTTTTATGGTGGAAGATTAAATAAAGCAAGAGTATTCTTTGCCGTTAAAAAGAATGTTAATGAAATTATTAGGGAAAACTTTAAGAACCCTGAAAGAGAAGATGAGTACGGTACTTCAGTAATTAGTATACAGTTTAGTAAAAATGGAAGTAATACACTTTCTATTAAAAATAGATATAATCATACAGTATCAAACCCAGATGCGACATTTTCAAATGACTTAGATAACATAATACCTGGCCTTACTAAAAGTTTTGAAGACTTTTACGGTATAAAACAGATATATTCTCAAAACAATTTTCATTTAGATGGCTACGTAAGAGCAAATGATGGAAAATTCTATAAATATAAAACTGAAATAAATAATGTTTACTTTTGTGCTGATAATATAATCATTGATAACTTTGAACCTATTTTCTATGACAAAAGTAGGTACTTAGTGCTTGACTACTTTATCATTGATTTTAAAAAGAAAGCTATATTTTCTTCTTTTGTAAAAAGAGAAGAACTACCTTCAAAACTAGGAAAAATTGATTATTTAGAAAGAAATAAAAACACAGTATTAATGAGTTCAAATAATAAAAGTGTTGAGTTTACATTTAATGAAAAGAAAGAAATTACAAGAGTGAAATGCGAAAACTTGGATAACTTATCAAGTAACTTCTTATGTAAAATATATAGTATAGATTATTTAGAATTAAAAGGAACAACTAAAATTAAAGATTACTTTTTGCATTTGGTACATATTAAAAGTCTTAATATGCCAGACTTAGTGTATGCTAGTGATATGTGTCTTACTAGCACAAGTGCAGCGCATATACATATACCAAAACTTAAATATGCTGGAGATAATTTTCTAGAAAGAATACGAGCTAAAAAAGTAAGTTTTCCTAGTTTAGTTAAAGTAAAAAATAATTTTTTGTTTAACTCTCTTTCCTTAGAAGAAATATATTTGCCAAAATTAAAAATAGCAGGAGAAAACTTATTAGTTAACACAGGATTAACAAGAGTTAAATTGCCTGAACTTGTAATAACTAAAGAAAAACTACTTTATCATAACAACTTTTTAAAAAGAGTATACTTGCCAAAGTTAGTTAAAACTGAAAGTGAATTTTTAAATGAGTCACTAGCTTTAGAAATATTAATTGCTCCTAATTTAAGAGAAATTGATGGAAAATTTAGACCATGTAGCGAAAACTTAAAAGAAGTATACATTCCTAATTTAAGAAGTTCATATTATGAATTTAATATGAGCGTTAATGAAGAGACTAAAGTAAATTTAGAAAGTTTAATTTTAGCAAGAGAAGTAAGAAACACATATATTAGAGATTACGTTAGTAATAACATAAAGTTAGAATTAATATCAAGAGGATACTCTAGAAAGTTAAAGAGGTGAAAAATGAATAGTAATAGATTTGGAGAAAATATGATAAACTACTATGAAAGTAGTGATCATTATGAAATAAATGAGTTATATAATAAGAATAAACTTAAAGTTAAAACAGTAGTTTTAACTGATGGAGAAGTAAATAAGAATACTACTATAATAGACTACAGTAATAGTGTAGAACTTAATGGTAATAAGTATGCAGTTGACAGAGTAGAAAAAAGTGTAATTGAGTGTGATAAAGCTAACTTTGTAATTATATTAAAACTTGTTAATTTAGATGTTATGAGTACTAAAAGTACAGTAAGTTATTTTATAATTAAAGAAGTAGATGTATATTTAAGAGAACTTAACTCTATAAACATCAAAAGAGTTAGAAGAATAGTAATGAATTTATTAAAGAATAACTTAGATGGAGTTAAAAGAGTGTTTGACATTAATAATGTAAGAGATTACGAGTGTACTAGTGTTAATGAATACACTTATAAATTAACAAAGCTTAAATAATGTGTTATAATTTAATGGGAGTAAAAATATGAAAGAAGATATATATGATATAAATTATTATGACTATGATTTACCAGAAGAGTTAATCGCACAAACACCACTTAAAGATAGAAGTAGTTCTAAGTTACTAGTACTTGATAAAAATACTGGAGAGGTAAAAGATGAGGTGTTTAAGAATATTGTTAACTATTTAAAGCCAGGGGACACACTAGTATTAAATGACACTAAAGTAATACCAGCAAGACTTATTGGTGTTAAAGAAAGTACAGGGGCAGTTATAGAACTTTTACTTTTAAAGAATATACAAGGTGATGAGTGGGAAGTTTTATCTCGTCCCCAAAAAAGGTTACATGTAACTGATACAGTTTCCTTTGGAGAAGGACAGTTAAAAGCTGTTGTTACTGAAAAATTTAATGATGGTATAACACATGTCAAATTAGAGTATTCAGGAATTCTATATGAAATACTAGACGAGCTTGGAACAATGCCACTTCCACCATATATTCATGAAAAACTAAGTGACCAAGATAGATATCAAACAGTATATGCAAAAAACATAGGTAGTGCAGCAGCACCAACTGCAGGACTTCATTTTACAAAAGAGTTACTAGAAGAAATTAAAAGTATTGGAGTAGATATAGAATATGTTACACTTCATGTTGGGCTTGGAACATTTAGACCAGTTACAGAAAGTAATGTACTTAATCATGAAATGCATAGTGAGTTTTATATGATAAGTAAAAGTGTTGCTGACAAACTAAACCTTGCAAAAAAAGAAGGAAGGCGCATTATTGCAGTAGGTACAACTAGTACAAGAACACTAGAAAGCAATATCACAAAATATGGCGAGTTTAAAGAGTGTAGAGAAAACACAAGCATATTCATTTATCCAGGATATGAATTTAAAGGGATAGACGCACTTATTACAAATTTCCATTTACCAAAAAGTACTTTAGTAATGTTAGTAAGCGCACTTGCTGGAAGAGACAACATATTAAATGCTTACAAGTATGCAGTAGATAATAAATATAGATTTTTCTCATTTGGAGACGCTATGTTTATAACAAATGATATTAATTCTAAATAGTTCAGTTGTCGCAAAATTTGCGACTGCTGAATTATTTTTTTGTAAAAAATAAAATAAATAGTTGGTAAACAAAATCGCGAATAGTTAGCTGTGTTTTTTGGTAGAAATATTGAAACTATATGAAAACACATTAATGATGCTTTAAATGAAGAACTAGATAATTCAGTTGTTGCAAAATTTACAACAACTGAATTATTTGATTTATTAAGAACAAATATAATTGAAGAGGATGATACCTTGAGAAAATTCGGAAATTCCGAACTTAGTGGTAAAACAACAATTTATACGATTTAGATGTTACAATTTGTGTTTGGTATCATGTTGAAAGTGATGTGTGCAAAATTTAAAATTTATAATAAATAAAAGATACACCAACTATTGCAAATTTTGCAACAGTTCAATAAAAAAACTAGTATGTTCAAATATAATAAAGAACATACTTTTTAATTGTAAAAATTACTAATTTATGGTATTCTATATATGGAAAGAAAAGGAGTACAAAAAATGAATTTAAACTACAAAGTATTAAAGAAAAGTAATAAAAATATGGCTCGTTTAGGAGAATTTACAACTAAATGGGGAGTGAGTAAAACTCCAATGTTCATGCCTGTTGGAACTCAAGCAACTGTTAAAACATTAAATCCTGAAGAACTAATAGATGCTAAAGCTAATGTAATATTATCAAACACATACCATTTATGGCTAAGACCTGGAGAAGATGTAGTAAAGAATGCAGGTGGCTTACATACGTTTATGAATTATAAAAATGGTCCTATCTTAACAGACAGTGGTGGCTTTCAAGTATTTAGTTTAGCTAAAAAGAAAGACATACATGAAGAAGGAGTATACTTTAAAAGTCATATAGATGGAAGTAAGTTATTCTTAAGTCCTGAAAAAAGTATTGAAGTACAAAACAAATTATCAAGTGATATTGCTATGAGCTTTGACGAGTGTCCACCATATCCTGCAACTTATGAATACATGAAAAATAGTGTAGAAAGAACATTAAGATGGGCTAAAAGAGGAAAAAAAGTGCACTCTAACGAAGAACAAGCACTTTTTGGAATAGTACAAGGTGGAGAATACGAAGACTTAAGAAAATATAGTGCAGAAGAAACTGTTAAAATGGATTTTGATGGTTATAGTATTGGTGGAACAGCAGTAGGAGAAACAAAAGATGTTTTATATAAAGAAATAGAATACACTACAAAATACTTACCTGAAGATAAAGTAAGATACCTAATGGGTGTAGGAGACCCAATTGACTTAATTGAAGGAGTAATGCGTGGAGTAGATATATTTGACTGTGTTGCGCCAACTAGAATTGCAAGACATGGTAATGCTCACACAAGAAACGGAAAAATTAATATAAGAAATGCTAAATATAAAGAAGACTTTACTCCAATTGAAAAAGAGTGCGACTGTTACGCTTGTAAAAACTTTACAAAAGCTTACATTAGACACTTAATAATTGCAGAAGAAACACTAGGCCAAAGATTACTTAGCATTCATAACATTAGATTTTTAACTAAACTTATGGAAGATATAAGAAAAAACATAGAAACAGATACTCTAGAAGAATTTAGAGATGATTTCTATAAAAAATATTATAATAAATAGGTGAGTTATGACTAGGGAAAAAAGAAATAAAATAGTATTTTTAATTGCAATATTTGGAATAATTTTAATACTTATTACTGCAGTTAGTGTAAAAATAGAAAAACAAAGTGAAGAAAAAACAGTGATGGAATTAAAAAGCACACTTTTAAGTATCACTAAAACTTGCGTAAGGGATAATAAGTGCATGAATGATACAGTTACAGTAGAAGAGTTAAACTCTTTAGGTTACATAAATACTAACTTAAAAGAAAAACTAAAAAACTATAGTGAAAAAAGCTATATCATATATAGCATAAAAGAGGTTTACTTAAAGAGGTGAACCTTTTCTATTTATTCCAAACATTCCACCAATAACACTACTTAAAATTAATGTAGAATAATATATTATTGAAGTAATACCAGGTATACTTCTAAATATTATTCCAAGTAAAACCATTAATAAAACGTTACTTAAACCCATAATAAGCCCACTTAAATAACCTTTACTTATACTTCTATTTCCTAACTTAAAACCAGTTATAAAAAATAATATTACTATAAACACATAACTAATTACACTAACAACCTTATAAGAAAATAAACTAAAGTGTCCAAGAGCGCTAATAACTATCAAATAAACTAACATACTTAATATAAAGAATATATAATTATTTAAAATTAAACTAAACTTTTTCATAAACTTCCTCCTAATTAATTATATAAATTGTTTAAAAAAATATTCATATGTACATAATAATATTAGGTGATATATTTATGGACTTATTTATAGTAGTTTATAGAACTTTATTCTTTTATATTTTCATATTAATAATTTATAGAATAATGGGTAAAAGAGAAGTAGGACAACTTTCTGTACAAGACTTAGTAGTAAGTGTTTTAATTGCAGAGATGGTAGCAATATCAATAGAAAACAAAGAAGATACTCTAATACTAACAGTGATCCCTATAATAGCTTTAGTTATCATGGAAATTCTAGCAAACTATATTGCTCTAAGGTTTAATAAATTTAGAAATATTATAGAAGGAAAACCTGCTTTAATAATAAATAAAGGAAAGATTAACTTTAAAGAAATGGTTAAACAAAGATATACATTAGATGATTTACTTATGGAATTAAGAAGTAAAGACATTAAAAACTTAACTGATGTAGAATATGCAGTGCTTGAAAATAACGGTAAACTAAGTGTATTTAAATATAACTTTCTTAAAATCAAAAGCGAAAACCCTTTTCCACTTATATTAGATGGAGTAATACAAAAAAGTACCCTTAAATATATTAATAAAACAGAGAGTTGGTTAAAAGACTTAATCGGTGACACTAATCCAACAGAAGTGTTCTATTGTTTCTATAAAAACAACAAAGCATACATTATTAAAAAAGAAGATGTAAAAAAGTAATAAAATTATTTTAATAATACTTAACGATAATAAAAAATATAATTGTTTTATTATTGTTTTTTAATACGTTCTTTAATATAATATACTTCTTATAATTGATATTATAATAAGTGAGTTATTATAAAATAAAAATAAATTTATCTGAAAAGTTATGCTTGTAATAATTTTATTTTAGTAAATTCTCATTTTATGTCGTGTAAAAAAATAATAGAAAAAGTTATACTTTAAATGAAGGAGATATTTATGAACTTGAAAAAAATAGGTAAATTTATTGCAGAAATGAGAAAAGCTAAAGGCTTAACGCAAGAAGAGTTAGCTGAAAAATTAGGAGTAAATAATAGAACAATTTCTAGATGGGAAAATGGAAAAAATATGCCTGATATTTCTTTATACAAACCATTATGTGAAATTTTGAAAATATCAATTGAAGAATTAGTGAATGGGGAAAAAACTGATAAAGGGAATGTTAATTATAGTATAGAAAAAGCAATTATTAATACAATGAATTCCAGTGAAAAGGATAAAAGTAGAATGAGTAAGATAATAAAAATATTAAGTATTTTAATATTAATTATTGCTATTATAGTTGCAGTACTAATTATTTATTACGAAAAGAAATATCCTAAAATAGATATTTACAATTTAGATGTTATAAAAAGTGAGAATAATCAGTTAAATGAAGACTTAACTTTAAATATGAACGACTATAAAATATGGTTTTATGGAATTAAAACATTACAAATTGGTGACGCTAAAAATAATTATTTTGACTTAAAAACCGTTTTAAAGTATAACCAAGTAAATATGAATGATATAATAAAATATTTGGATATGCAATACAAAAATGAAAATATTTTGATGCAGGTATTACGTGATGGCGGAACAAAAATATTTAAAAGTAAAAAATACGAAATAATTTTATGTGACACGATAGAAGGAAATCACGATATATATTTTGGGATAACAGATATGGAAAAAAATCTTAATAATAATTATTGTGGAAAACTAGTTAATGATACATGTTATTATACTAGAACTTATCGTATTATAAACATTGCAGAAACAACTGATAGTAATTTTGTAGATGTAACTTTGACAACACATAACGGTAATAAAAAAGTAGTGAGAATAAATAATGCGTTTGATATTAAAGTTGGAAAAAATTATGAGTTTGTATTTAGTACATATGAAAAAATAGAAGATGATATAAACAACATTTTTAAAAAATCAACTTTAGTGGAAGTGAAAGAAACTAACAATATAATTAATCAAGAAATATGTGTAAATTAGGAATGTTTTCTTGTGTAAAGTAAATACTATATTATGGAAAATATATGTGTTTTCTAGTAAAATATAATATGGAGATGGTTTTATGAAACTAACAAATAAAGTGGCTGTTGTAACAGGTGGGTATAAAGGAATTGGAAGAGGTATAGTTGATACTTTTATTAAGTATGGTGCTAAAGTAATTGTGCTTGATTATGACGAAAATGTAACTAGTATGAAAAGTGATAATATACTTGCTTATGTAGTTGATATAAGAGACAGACAAAGTGTTACTGAGGCAGTTAAAAGTGGAGTAAGTTATTTTGGTAAATTAGATATTTTAGTAAATAATGCTGGAGTTTGTAAATTAGCTAGTTTTGAAGAGATGACTGACGAAGTTAAAGCTTTACATTTTGGAATTAATATTAATGGAGTGTGGAACACTACTAAAGTATGTTTAGAGTATTTAAAATCTAGTGGTGGGGCAATTGTAAACATGAGTAGTGTAACAGGACCGATGGTAGCTGACCCAGGAGAAGTAGCTTATGCTACAAGTAAGGCTGCTGTTTTAGGTTTCACCAAAAGTTTAGCTGCTGAATTAGCTAAAGATAAAATTCGTGTTAATGCAATAATGCCAGGATATATTTTAACACCTATGGTTGAAAGTATGAGTATAGAAAGTGACAAAGACAACCCAGAAAGTGTTATTAATTCTATAGCAAGCGCTATTCCTATGGGTAGACTTGGGTTTCCTACTGAAGTGGGCGAGTTAGCTGCATTTTTAGCAAGTGAAGAAAGTTCATATATTACTGGACAAGGTATTGTAATTGATGGAGGTAGTACTTTACCTGAAACATCTAGTATGGGTGTATAAATTGTAAAAAAGTACTAGACAACAGGTGTGTTTTGTGGTATTCTATTAAATGTAAAACAAATGAAAGAGACGTTACATATAAGAGTTTCTAGAGAGTTAGTGGTTGGTGAAAACTAATAAATGAATATATGTATAAATCACTCTGGATGTGCTTTAAGGATAAGTTAAAGCCGGTTATAAACCGTTACAATAATTAAGTAAATACTAGGATGGTACCGTCTAATATAGACTCCTTATGTGCTATCCTTTTTATTTTGGAGGGAATTATGTATAAAGAAATTAAAGAAAGTACTAGTGCTTTAGAAAGTAAGTTAGTGAGTAAGTGGAAAAGTGAAAACTTATTAGAGAAGACTATTAAAAACAGGGAAGGAAAAAAAGACTTTGTATTCTATGATGGACCAATATATGCTAATGCTAAACCAGGCTTGCATCACGTATTTGCAAAAACTATAAAAGATGCTTTTTGTAAATATCAAACAATGCAAGGTAAAAGAGTATTAAGAAAGATTGGACTTGATACTCACGGCTTACCAATTGAAGTTAATGTTGAAAAGAAGTTAGGCTTTAAAACAAAAGCAGATATTGAAGCATTTGGAATAGAAAACTTTTGTAAAGAGTGTAATAGTGAAACTGCTACAAACATAGACGAAGTTAATAAAATGACTGATATGATGGGTCAGTTAATTGATAGTGATAATCCATATATAACTTGTACAAATGAGTATATAGAAAGTGAATGGTGGCTAATTAAGAATATCTTTGATAAAGGCTTAATTTATCACGGGAATAAAGTACTTCCATATTGTTATAGATGTGGAACAGAACTATCTAAAAACGAAGTTAGTTTAGGTTATCAAGAAGATACAGTTAATACTGTAATCGTACCATTTAAGTTAGTAAATAAAGATGAGTATATGCTTGTTTGGACTACAACTCCATGGACTCTTATTGATAATGTTGCGGCTTGCGTTAATCCAGATTTAACTTACTTAAAAGTAGAAAGTATGGGTTATAAATTCATTTTATGTGAAAGTTTAGCTAATAAAGTGTTAGGAAGTGAGTACACCGTTTTAGATAAGTTTAAAGGTAGTGATATGGTTGGTTTAAAATACGAGCAACTTATTCCTTTTGCTAAAGTTAGTGGTAAATCATTTGTAGTACTAGCAGATAATTATGTAACTGATGCTGACGGAACAGGTATAGTACACATCGCCCCAGCATATGGTGAAGACGACTCACGTGTATGTAGGGAAAACGGTATTGCTTTTGTACAAAGTGTAGGAAAAGACGGTACTTATACAACTGGACCATGGACTGGGAGAACAGTAACTGATCCAGAGTTAGAAATTGAAATAATTAAATACTTAAAAGAAAATGATAAACTATTTAAGAAAATTAAAATGACACATGAGTATCCTCACTGCTGGAGATGCAAAAGCCCACTTATATACTATTCAAAACCAGCTTGGTATATTGAAACAACTAAATATAAAGATAAAATACTTGCAGCTAATAAAAGTGTTAATTGGTATCCTGAGTTTGTTGGAGAAAAGAGATTTAATAACTGGCTAGAAAATATGATAGACTGGGGTATTTCAAGAAATAGATACTGGGGTTGTCCAATGCCTTTGTGGACTTGTGAGTGTGGACACATCGAGTGTATTGGAAGTAGAAGCGAATTACAAAGTAAGATAGTAGAAGATACTGATGTATTTAAGATGGAACTTCATAGACCTTATATAGATAGTTTACACATCAAGTGTCCAGAATGTGACAAAGTTATGTCAAGAGTAACTGACGTGATGGATGTATGGTTTGACTCAGGTGCTATGCCATATGCTCAAATGCATTACCCATTTGAAAATAAAGAATTATTTGAAAGCCAATTCCCTGCAGACTTTATAGCTGAAGGAGTAGATCAAACTCGTGGGTGGTTTAACTCACTAATTTGTATATCTACTTTAGTAAGTGGAGTAAGCTCATTTAAAAACGTTGTAGTTAACGATATGATGCTTGATGCTAAAGGTAAAAAAATGAGTAAAAGTACAGGAAATATAATAAATCCTGAAGAAATAATGAAAGAATATGGCGCTGATGCTGTTAGATTTTATATGCTATATGCAAGCCCTGTATGGACACCACTTAAGTTTGATATTGAAGGAGTAAAAGAAGTAAATAGTAAATTCTTTAGTACTTTAAAAAATACATATAATTTCTTCAGTATGTATGCTAATGCAGATAAACTAGAAACTAAAGACTTCATAAATAGCACAAGTTATGAATTAATTGATAAGTGGATGCTTTCTAAATTAAATAGACTTGTAAAAGAAGTGACAATTGCTTATAATGAGTACGACTTAAATAGAGTTGTAAAGCCACTTGTAAACTTTGTTAGTGAAGATTTGTCTAACTGGTATATAAGAAGAAACAGAAGAAGATTCTGGAAAGGTGAATTAGATGAAAGCAAAAAGTCTGTTTATAAAGTAACTTATGAAGTACTTGTAACATTATCACAACTCCTAGCTCCAGTAAGTCCATTCTTAGCTGAAGAAATATACACTAACTTAACTAAAGAAGAAAGCGTTCACTTGAGTGATTTTCCTAAATGTAATGAAAGCTTAATTGACTTAGATGTTGAAAAACAAATGGATTTAGTAAGAGACGTAGTAAGTTTAGGAAGAAATGCTAGAGAAGAAGCTAATGTTAAAATAAGACAACCACTTTCTAAAGTATTACTTGATAAGAAAAATGAAAGTGTAATTGGTAACTTGACTGACTTAATTAAGGAAGAGTTGAATGTAAAAGAAGTAATGTATACTAATGAAACAAGTGATTACTTAACTTATACAGTTAAACCTAACTTTAAAGAAGTTGGTAAGTTGTTTGGTAAAAATATTAAAGAGTTTAGTGAGCTTGTTAGTGAGTTTACTAGTGAAGACATTAAAAATATTGAAAGTAAAACTGTTACATATGACGGGGTAACTTATAACTTGAATAAGAGTATGTTAGATATAAGAGTGTCAGCAAAAGAGGGATATGACGTTACGAGTGATGGGGTAAACTTTGTTATACTTGATACTACTATCACACCTGAATTAAAGGATGAAGGAATTTTAAGAGACTTAATTAGACAATGCCAAGTTTTAAGAAAGAATATTGGTTTAGATATTAGTGATAGAATTAGTATTGAATTTAATACAACTGAAGAGTTAACTAACAATATAATAAATAAGTACGAGAGTGTTATAAGTAGTGAATTACTTGCAACAATTGAAAAAAATAACGGAGAAGTAAGCGAGTACATTGATGAAGAAGGTAACAAGTTTGAAATTAAAATAGAGAAAAAATAAATTCTCTATTTTCTTTTTTAATACCAAACAAACTATTGACAAACATACATACTTATGATAAAATCAAAATGTACAAAAAAAGTCAAAAAGTAAGTGACTTTAAAGAATTTATATAATATAATTAAATTAGCATAAAAAGGAAGTGAAAGAATGGATGCTTTAAAAAATAATAGTATACTTATAGTAGATGATGCGGTAAAAGAAAGTGTTATTAATGAGTTTAGAAAAAATAGTAGGTTAGTAGATGTTAAATTTATAAGTTTTAGTGAATTTAAAAAGTTATATTATTTTGATTATGATAAGAAAACAATATTTTATTTAATTAAGAAATATCACTATAAGTATGAAGTATGTCTAGTTTATTTAAAGAATTTATATTATATAGAAGATAAAGAATATAAAAGTGAGAAATTAAAGTTTTTAAGAGATTTAAAAAGAGAGTTAGACGAGCAAGGTTTACTTATATATGACGAGTATTTTAAAAGTAGTTTAAGTAAAAAAAATATTTATGTTTATAGTAAGAAAAAGATAAGTAAGTTTTATAAGAGTGTATTTGATAAGTTAGATGTAACATATTTAAATAATGAAGTAGTTAATAAAAGAGTATTTAATATATATGAATGTAAAGATATGGAAAGCGAAGTAAACTTTGTATGTAATAAAATAGTAGATTTAATTAAAAGTGGAACTGATATAAATAATATTAAACTTTTAAATGTAAAAGAAGAATATATGTATTTAATTAGAAAACTATTTGGTTTTTATAATATTCCATTAGAAAAAAAGAAGACAACTAGTCTTTATAGTACAAGAATTGGAAAATACTTTTTGAGTGCCTTAGATAGTAGTAAAGAAAGTATAGTAGAAAACTTAACAAGCAAGTTTAAAAATAACACTGAAGAAGCAAACTTGATTATCAATATAATTAATGATTATACTTGGGTAGAGAATTTAACAAGTGTTAAAGAAATGCTTATACATGACTTAAAAAATACTTATATAAAAGTAGAACAACTAAAAAATAAAGTAAGTTTTATTAACTTAGGAGAAGTAGTAAGTAGTAAAGACTATGTGTTTTTAATGAGTTTTAATGAAGGTGATATTCCACAAACTTTTAAAGATGAAGAATATATAAACGATAACATTAAGAGTGAAGTAAATATTGAGACTACTTTAGAAAAAAATATAAATAGTAAAAAAGAAGTATTAGACTTTTTAAATAGCATAGATAACTTAATTATATCTTATAAGCTAGAAGAAGGTAGTATCAGTTATAATATCTCATCACTTAGTGAAGAAATGAATTATAATGTACTCAAATTTGAAGACAAGTATAATAATTCAAATATATATAATAAAATAAGATTAAGTAACTTACTTGACTTATATTCAAAGTATGGAGTAGTTACCAAAGAGACAAGTAAACTACTAAGTAATTACCCAGATATTAATTACCTAAGTTATAATAATAAATTTAAAGGAATAGACAAAAGTAAACTAGATGAGAATATACTTTTATCATATTCAACACTTGATAACTACTATAGATGTAGTTTCAGGTACTATATTGATAGTGTGTTAAAACTTGGTATATTTGAAGAAACATTTATGACATTTATTGGAAGTTTATATCACTACATACTTTCAATTATGGATAAAGAAAATTTTGACTTAGATAAAGAATACGATAATTTTATAAAAGAAAGTAATAAAGTTTTTAGTAAAAAAGAAGAGTTCTTTTTGGAAAAATTGAAAAGTGAATTATCTTTCGTTATAAAAACAATAAAAGAACAATATAAATACTCTAGTTTAGATAATAAACTTTATGAAGAAAAGATATATATTAATAAGCATGACAATAAAACTTTTATGGGAATAGTTGATAAAATCATGTATAAAACTATAAATGATAAAACAGTAGTTTCTATAGTAGATTATAAAACTGGAAATCCAATGATAAGTTTAGATAATGTTACTTATGGAATTGGAATGCAACTACCCATATACTTGTATCTTGTAAGTAAAAGTAACAAATTTAAGAATGTAATAATAGGTGGTTTCTACTTACAAAAGGTACTTAATACAGTTGTAAATAAAGACAACTCTAGTAGTTATGAAACACTAAAGAAAAATAACTTGAAATTACAAGGATACTCAACAAGTAATGAAGAAGTACTTGATTTAGTTGATAAAAGTTATAATGACAGTTTAGTTATTAAAGGACTAAGAACTTCAAGTAAGGGGTTTTATAGTTATAGCAAAGTGATAAATGAAAGTGAGATTAACAAACTTGTTAGTGAAGTTGATGATAGAATAGAAAATGCCTTTAATGGTGTTAGTGAAGGAAAGTTTGACATTAATCCTAAGAGAATTGGTAAAATTAACAAAGGTTGTGAGTTTTGTAAATACTATGATATTTGTTATAGAAAAGAAAATGATATAGTTAATTTAAAAGAAGTTAAGTTTGGAGGTGAAGAAGAGTGATACCTATTAAACCAAGTGATGCAATATGGACAGATGAACAATGGAATGCAATTTATGATAAAGGACACAATATAATAGTATCCGCGGGTGCTGGAAGTGGTAAAACTGCTGTTTTAAGTGAAAGAGTAATAGAAAACTTAAAAAGTGGAATGAGCATAAAAGAAGTATTGTTGCTTACATTTACTAAAGCAGCAAGTTTAGAAATGAAAACGAGAATTAGAAATAAAATTAAAAAGAATCCTAGTTTATCTAAAGAACTTTTTTTGATAGATGAAGCATATATAACAACATTTGATAGTTTTGCATTATCTATTGTAAAAAAATATCACTATATATTAAACATAAGTCCAAACGTAAGCATTATAGATGGGTCGTTAATAAGAATAAAAAAGAAAGAAATATTAACTAATATATTTGATAAATACTATGAAAATAGAAATGAGAAATTTTTAAAACTTATCAGCGACTTTTGTATAAAAGACGATAAAGAAATATTTGAGAGTATCCTGTCTATATATTCAAAAATAGATTTAAAATATAATAAGAATGAATACTTAGACAATTATATAAACGAATACTTTAACATTGATAGAATTAATAATGATATAAAAGATTATGAAAAGCTTTTAATGAGTAAATTTGAAGAGTTAGATTATCTAATTGAAGATATGTCATATTATATAGATAGTGACTACATAACTAACTTAAGGCTAAGTGTTAGTAACTTAATGCATTCTAAAACATATGACGAAATAGTATCAAACTTAAGTGTTGAAATACCTAGACTACCTAAAGGAAGTACTGACGAAGTAAAAGAAAAGAAAGAACTTATTAATGATGTAATTAAAAATATAAAAAGTTTATGTACATATAAAAATAGAGAAGAAATAATGAGTAGTATTTTGTCTACTAAAGAGTATAAAGAAGTAATTATTGATATATTAAAAGATTTTGATGAATATGTAATGGCTTATAAATATGAAAATGATATTTATGAGTTTACAGATATTGCTAATCTAGCAATAAAGTTAGTTAAAGAAAACGTAAGTGTTAAAGAAGAATTAAAGAGTTCATTTAAAGAAATAATGATAGACGAGTATCAAGACACTAATGACTTACAAGAAATACTAATTAATATGATAAGTAATAATAATGTCTATATGGTCGGAGATATAAAACAGTCTATTTATAGATTTAGAAATGCAAACCCTGATATATTTAAAGAAAAATATAATAAGTATAGTAACCATATAGGTGGAGAGAAAATAGACTTAAATAAAAACTTCAGGTCAAGAGAAGAAGTACTTAATAATATTAACTTACTATTTAATAAAGTAATGGACGAAAGTATAGGTGGAGCCGATTATATTAAAAGCCATCAAATGATTTTTGGTAATAAAAGTTACATTAAAAAAGGAAAAACTCTTCAAAACTATGACTTTGAATTATATAGTTATATGTATGATAAAAAGAGCGAATACTCTAAAGAAGAAATAGAAGCATTTATTATTGCAAAAGATATACTTAGTAAAGTAAAAGGTAACTATCAAATATTTGATAAAGACACAAGTGTACTTAGAAACGCAGAATATAGTGACTTTGTAATACTAATGGATAGAACTACTAACTTTGATTTATACAAAAAGATATTTTTGTATTTAGGTATACCATTAGAACTATATAAAGACGAAACAATGAACGAAGACACTGATATAATTGTATTAAATAACTTAATAAAATTTACTATTAAACTTGATACAGGAGTATATGATAAAGAACTTGAGTACTTGTTTACAAGTATTATGAGAAGCTTCTTGTGTGAAAGTACTGATGAAGAAATATTTGATACAATTAAAAATAAGACAATACTAAGTAGTAACTTAGCTAATAAAGTAAGAAAGATTAAGTTAAATAATAAATCTAGTTATGAAATAATAAATGATTTAATTAATGAATTTGATTTTTATAATAAGCTTATTACAATAGGTAATGAAAGTGCATCAAGTGTAAAACTAAATAGTATTTTGTCTAATGCAAAAACTACTAGTAGTATAGGTTATGATATAAATAGTTTTAGTGAGTACTTAGATAATGTTATTAAAGAAAAAATAGACATCAAATACACAATTCATAGTGGAGTAAGTAATTCAGTTAAAATAATGACTATTCATAAATCAAAAGGACTAGAGTTTCCAATATGTTATTTTTCAGGGCTTTATAAGCCATTTAATATAAGTGACATAAAAGAAAAGTTTACATATAGTAATAAATACGGAATAATAACTCCATATTTTGATGAAGGTGTAGCTGAAACTATTTATAAACATTTATTAAAAAACGATTACTTAAAAGAAGAAATCAGTGAAAAAATAAGACTATTTTATGTAGCCCTTACTAGAGCAAAGGAAAAAATGATTCTAGTCATGCCTTATGAAGAAATAGTAAATGGTAAAGAAAGTGATTTAGTAAGTAATGTAGTAAGAAGTAAATATAAAAGTCTTCTAGATATTGTGTCTAGTACTTTAGTTAGTTTAACTAAATATGTCACAGTAATTGATTACAATAAATCTGGTATCACAAAAGATTATAGTTTACTTATTAAAAAAGACTTTAAAAGTGGAATAGAAAAAAGTACTGAAGTATTAAATGTAAACGAGCTTTTAGTTGAAAACGAAAGTGTTATAGATAAACATTACTCAAAAGAAAACAACAAATTAATTACTATTGACACAAAAAGAAATATTGAGTTTGGTAAGTATGTTCATGAAGTACTGGAGTATTTTGATTTAAAAACAAAAAATTTCTCTTATATAAAAGACGAGTTTATAAAAAATAAAGTTATGTCTTTTGCTAAGCTAAAGATATTTGATAATGTTAAAGATGCTAATATTTTTCATGAATACGAGTTTATTTATACATTAAATAATACTAAATATCATGGAGTAATAGATTTAATGCTAGAATATCCTAGTCATATTGATATAATTGATTACAAGTTAAGTGATGTAACAGATATAAACTACATTTCACAACTAAATGGTTACAAAGAATATATTAGTAGTATTACTAAGAAACAAGTTAATGTTTATTTATATTCAATAATTAATGAAAAAATAAGTAGTTTGTAATAGACAAACAACAAAAAAAGTAGTATACTATAAATGTAAGGAGTTGATTGTATGAAGTATAAATTACCAAATATTATTAATTCCTTAGTTGTTTTTTTTGCAGGGCGCTAAAGCGCCTTTTTTTGTAACCAAAAAGGAGTGTGTGATTATGAAACAAGTAACAAAAGACATGATACATATTTATAGACTTAATAAACTTAAATACGATTTTGCAGGATATACTTTTAACAATAATCATGAACTGAGTTTTCATCATTTAATAATAGCAAATAGAGATGGTGGACCTTATATAGTAGATAACGGAGCCGTTTTAAAACAAAGAACTAGCCACGACTACATTCATAGAATTGAACAGTTAGATCCAGAAATATTTTATTTAATCACCAGTGAAATGATTGACGAAAATATTAAAGGTTACTTAGACATTCAAAACTTAAGAAAAATAAGAATGTTATTAGAATATTTTGAAAAAGAACACTGCAGCACTAGAACTAAAAATGGAAAACTACTTATAAAAGAATCGTACATAAGAGATAGAATAAAACTATAAAGTACGGCAAATAAATGTCGTACTTTAAATTTTGTTATTCTTTATAAATTCCCTATATAGTTTAACTAAAGCTCTTTTTTCAATTCTACTTACATAACTTCTACTGATTTTTAAATCTTTAGCAATCTCTCTTTGTGTTTCTTCATCTTTATCAAGTAGGCCATACCTTCTTATAATAATTTCTTTTTCTCTTTTAGTTAATACACCAATATAAGTCCTTAAAAGTTCTACATTATCTTTTAAATTAATAATCTCTGAAGAGTCAACATACTCACTTTTTAAAACTTCACCTAAAGTAATCTCATTTCCATCTTTATCATATCCAATACTATCATCTAAACTTAAATTATTCATGTTCTTTTTATTTTGTCTTATATACATGAGTATCTCATTTTCTATACATTTAGCAGCATAAGTAATTAATTTAACTGGCTTTTCTGGATTATACGTGTCAATTCCTTTAATGAGCCCAATTGTGCCTATACTAATTAAATCGTCTGGGTTCTCGTTAAAGTTTTCATACTTCTTAACAATATGTGCAACAAGTCTTAAGTTGTGTTCAACGAGCATATTTCTAGCTTCCTTATCTCCATTTATAGCTAAATAAATATACCTTTCTTCCTCTTCTGTACTAAGTGGGTCTGGAAAAACATTAATGCTATAGCTTGTTGTAAGAAACCTTACTTTTTTTAAAAATTTCAATAATAAATCTATCATACTAAAATATATGAAAAAGCAAATAATTAATTACACTTGATTTTATCATTCTTTTGTAGTACAATATATTGTACAGAAAAAGGGGTTTTGTATATGTTTAGCGACAACATTAAAGATTATATATTAAATAATATTAATGAAAGAGATTTTTTTGATAATAAGTTTTTAAATTTACTTAGATTAGAATTATATAAAGATGAACCAGATATTAAATATTCTTTGGGTTTGATTTATTCTGGAGATAAATATACTTATTCTTGGTATGACGATAAACAAATATATATATCTAGTAAAACGATTAACAAATACATAAAAGATTATAAAATAAAATATCCTAAAGGAATAATTGACAGTTATTTTTTTAGAAATATGTGCTTATTAGAATGCCTGATACATGAAATTATACACGCTTATCAGTTTATGTGGTGTTTTACAAGTGAAGGCTTAATATGTGATGTGTTAAAAGACGGGGATAAAGTATTTGAAGAAATCGTTAAACTTCCTTTAATAAATAATTTACTTACAAAGTTGTTTTATGAAACATATCATGATATTTTCCCATTTGAAATACACGCGGATAATTATGCTTCACTATTTTTATTTGATGTATATGATAGTGCACAAAACAAAAGCGAGTTTCCATTTTTTAAATTATCTAAAGCCAAAAACATATTGGGACAATACACATACAAAAATGGTGTGTTAGTTAGTCCTTTATACAAATTTTATAAAAAAGCTCATATAACAAGCAAGTTTAAAGAGTATAACTTTGATACTTTACCAAATATTGATAGGCTTATGATAGGAGAGTTATCTGATATTTCTAAAATTAACGAAGAGATAAATAAACTTATGAGTACTGTTAACCATGACTATTCTAGACTTATAAAAAAGCATTAAAAATAATTGAATTTTTTCTTCAAGTGCGCTATAATTTAGATATGAGTGGGGTGAAGTAAAGAATGTTACACTATATTAAATTGATATTTTAGATATTGTTTAGTATGGTGTTTTATTTTTAAATCTCGCTACAATTAAGAAAGGAGTGTATGTATGGAAAAAGTTAAGTATGTATTTTTAACAATTTTATCTGTATTCTTTATAACTGCTTGTAGTTGTAGTAAAATAACTTACACTGTTACATATGACACAGATGGTGGAACAAAAGTAAGTAAAGAAATAGTAGAAAAAGGACAGAAAGCAACTGTACCTGTTGACCCAACTAAAGATGGTTACACATTTATTGGTTGGTATATAGAAGACGAAAAGTATGACTTTAATAGTGAAATAACAAAAGACATCACATTAAAAGCAAAATGGGAAAAGAAAGCTGATACAACTAGTGATGATTCAAAAGAAGAAGATAAAAACGACACCAAAGTAACATACACATACTACAAAGTAACTTTTGACTCTAATGGTGGAAGTAGTATCCCTAATAGATTTGTTATAAAAGGTATGAATACAAATAAACCAGTTGATCCAACTAGAGAAGGATATACTTTTGTTGGATGGGTATATAACGAAGAAATTTTTGATTTTTCTAGCAAAATATACAAAAACATCACACTAAAAGCTATTTGGAAAAAAGTTGTAACTGAAAAAACTTACACAGTTAAATTTGACACAGATGGTGGAAGTACAATAAAAGATATAATTGTTAAAGAAAATACTAAAATTAAAAGTCCAGGCAACCCAGTTAAAGATCACTATAAATTCCTAGGTTGGTTTGTTGACGACATTGAATTTGACTTTAACAATGTAATTACAAGCGACATTACATTAAAAGCTAAATGGCAATACGTTCCAACAATTAGTTACATCAAAGAAAACATAAAAACTTCTGTAGTTAATCAAGTCATAATCTATGTAACTAAAGACGACGTTAAAGTTGATGGATACGTTACAATTACAACTACTACAGGTAAAACAAAAACAGTGTTTGTCCCTAGTAGTGGTTATATAACAAATGGAAAAATAATAAAAGACATAACAGACACAAAAATTAAATAAGAAAGGACAAAAAAATGAACAAAATTAAAAAGATATTATTTACTTTAGTTTTATCTTTGTTGTTTGTTGTTAATACTGATGCAATTATAAAAGAAGATCCAGTTAATTTTACTGAAGACACTTATATAATTGGTATAACTAAGTTTGATAAAAACATCATAGTAAATGCATCAATGGCTAATCAAGCTGGAATAGATTATGCTAATTTTATGCAAAGTATCAATAACGATGATTTAACAAGTGATGTATATTTTTATAGTAAACTAACTGATGAATGGTTTAAAATAAGCAAAAATACAAATGAATATAAATTGTTAAATGAAAATGAAAAAGAAGAATTAATAAATAATTTAAATATTTTCTATGTAAATAATGAAGAAAAAACTACAACTTTAGACTTTAATGGAAATGTTTCTAAAATAAGTAATTCTAAAGTTAAGTTTGAAAATAATAAGTTTATTATACCTGTAACTTTATTAAATTTTAATTTCACAACTGTAGATGACATTACGCTTGATGTAGATTTAGCAAAAGATAAAGATGGTATTAATAACTATGGTGAATATTATATTCCTTATATAGTAAGCTATTATGATGAAGAACAAAACTTAATTGGGACAATTAAAACTAACAAAGATGGTTCTTTAAATTTAAGTAATTTTACTATCCCTACTAAAGATGGTTACAAGCATGAATTTGTTGATAGTGAAGGAAATGTAGTAGACATCAACACTTTAGTAGTAAGTGATAACCTTACTAAAATCTATGATAAATGGACAAAAGTTGGAAGTTTAATGGAAAACAATGATAGTATGTTTGATAAAGACAGTCTTACATTAAAATATACTGGCTTAATTGATAGAAATGATAACTCTAACTATATATCTGTAACGATAGTCGCACCTATAAACTTTGATACAACTAACACTTTAGTAAACGGAGAGAGTGTCAAATGGATAAGTGGTGTTAAAAATACTGCTCCTATCAAGCTTGATGTTAAAGACAAGTCTAGTCAAAAAATCACTGTTAAATGGGATGATATTGACACAACTGTATTTACAGTAGATTTAAGTGAGAGTAAATTTAATTATCATATCACTTATAAAGAAGGAAACATTACTAAAAATGTAGAATTTGTAACAGAAGGAGAAAAACTAAGTAATATTTATGAATATACTAAAAAAGATAAAATATTTGTAGGATTAACTACTACTAAAAATGGTAGAGTAAAATTTGATACTAATACTCCTATTACAAAAGATTATACATTCTATCCAATTTACACAGAACCAGTGTTAAGTTACAATAATGAAGTAACTAAAGAAGTTGAATACGCTTTTGTAAATGGAGAAGAAAGTAATCAAATATTTAAACTATTTTATTCTAAAGTAACTAGTGGTAAATTTAAACTAGTTGTTGAATTTAACGATACTAATGCTGTATATGACGAAAATGATTATATAAAAGCAAAAATTAATGATGAATGGGTAGACTTTAAGGATGGTGTTACATTTGACGTAAACGAAAAAGGTTATACTGAAATACCTTTCAAAGTTAAAATGACTAATAACACATCTACTAGTTATAAGTATTCAATATATTATAATGACAAACTAGTACTATCTAAAACTATAGTTAATGGTTTAACTACTGAAGAAAATATAACTTTAAGTATTGGAAAATACAAATTCACTAATACAAAAGCGAGTAAAATAATGAAATATGGAACAGAAGAAAACCCAGTAAAACTACTAAAAGATGTAACACTAACTGGTGTAGCAGGCATTTCAGGAAATTCTTATATTGATTTAAATGGATTTACTTTAACAAGTGGAAAAAGTAACAGTATATTTGAATTTTCTACAACTAATGCAACAAATGATAATAGTTTAAATATATATAATGGTAATCTAAATTTAGTAAGTACTAAAAAAGACACTTATGTTGTTAAAGGCGGTAATAAGTCTGGAAAAGGTAAGTTTACTTTAAAAATGACTAATGTTGAAGTTACTTCAAATAATGAAACATTCTACATGGCTGGAACTAACAGTAAAATAGAATTAAATAATGTTACAGTTAATTCTAAAAATAATGCTTTCTTTATTGAAGGAAAGAATCCTGTAGTTGTTATTAATGATAGTAAACTAATTACTGACGAAGTTGCAATATATACCAATGGTAGTACATCAAGTAATACAAACATTACTTTAGATAATTCAAAAATTATATCAAAAAGTATGGGTATATATCAAGCTTCAAGCGGAGTGCTTACTATATCTAATAATTCTAGTGTAACAGGTACAACTGGTATAGGACTAAAAAGTGGACAACTTAATGTATTAAATTCAACTATTGTTGGTAATGGTGTTACTGCTGAAAGTCCAAAAGTAGAAAATAGTGGTATATCTAATACAGGAGATGCTATATATGTTGAAGTTAACAGTGGATACCAAAGTGTAACTAAAGAGAAAAGCGATATTTCTGTTAGTATTACTAATAGTGAACTAACAAGTACTGCTAATAATTCAATAAGAGTATTTAATCCTGAAGAAATAACTGGCACATTGGTACTAGCAAATGACTATAACATATCAACTGAAAACACAGAAGGAAAATTTTATACTCTTAATAAATAGGGACTTAAGGTCTCTTTTATTATTTGACAAAAAGTGCATTTTATGGTACAATTAATTTAGTTGAGGGGGGACGTATATGTTAGATAAAGAAGTGTTAGAGTTATTTTGTGAGCAAATGAATAATGACAGCATCTTTAATAGAGCATTCATAGAAAAACTAACAAGCGTGTTAAAACAAAGTAAATACTTTGAAAATTTAAATCCTATACTATTTAAAAAAACAAACCTTTTAACTGAAGCTGACACCTTTGATAACGAAATATCTATACACCCTGAAATAATCAGTGCAAGTTATCAAAACTCTTTAGATAAATATGGTATTCTTAATGATACTTTATTTACAAGGAACATCTATAGAACTATTTCTCTACTACATGAACTTACTCATGTATATCAGTTTAACTTAGAAATGAACGAAATTAAAAAAGTATATCTAGAGTGTCTAAAAGTAAAAGAAGGATACGTTTTAATGAACAACAATATAGATAAATTAATAGTCAAACTTCTTAACAAGCTAAATCTAAAAACGCAAAGTGAATTATACGTAGCTTTAAAGTCTTACGGTTTATACATAAAAAATCATGATATGTTTCCAATTGAAAAAATGGCAGATGGGTATGCTTATAAATATTTGATAGAAATATATTACATGCTAGGAAAGGAATACTTTAAAGATTTTGATAGTTTCTTAGACATAATGATTTATCATATTATAAAAGATTACTTCCAAGAAGGTGATTTAGTTAGTACACCATATAATAGATTTTTAACTTTAATTAAAAGACATGGATACACTTTTAAAGACATAAATATACAAAACATAAATGCGTACGATAGACTACTTATTGGAATGGAAGAAGATAAAAATACTATAAATAATGTAATAAATACTAAAATATTAAGGAAATAAGAGTAAAAAGTCTTGTAAAGAGTGTAAATATTTGTTATAATTTTTAATGTAAAAAAAAGGAGGCAAGAAGAATGGCAAAGAAAGAAAATAGAGAAGGAGTAGCTCTTCAATGTACAGAATGTAAAGAAATTAACTATTTAACAAGTAAAAATAAGAAAAATACTGAAGGAAAACTTGAGATAAAGAAGTTTTGTCCAAGATGTAATAAAACAACTTCCCACAAAGAAAGAAAGGCTAGTTAATTATGTTTAATGTAAATGATATTAAAAATGGAATGACTATTAGTTATGAAGGTAATATATATCAAGTAGTTGAGTTCCAACATGTAAAACCTGGTAAAGGTAGTGCATTTGTTAAGACTAAATTAAAAAATTTAAGAACACAAACTACACAAGAAATTACTTTCAACGCTGGTATTAAACTTGAAAAAGCAAATGTTGTTAAAAACGATTTAAGTTATTTATATAGTCAAGGAGACTCTTATGTATTTATGGATAATAATACTTATGATCAAATAGAAATAAATAAGAGCAAACTAGGCGATAATGCTAAATTCTTAAAAGAAGGATTAGTAGTTAATGTAATGAATTACAATGGAGAAATTGTAGGAGTAACTTTCCCAGATAAAATTAGCTATAAAGTTGTTGAAACTGAACAAGCAGTTAAAGGAAACACTACAAGTGGAGCTCAAAAAGATGCTACATTAGAAACAGGATATACTGTTAAAGTTCCTTTATTCATTGAAGCTGGAGAAGAAATAATTATTACTACTAGTGATGGTAAATATTCAAGTAGAGCATAAAAGCTCTTTTTTTGTGTTGAATTTTTATATAATTTATGTTATCATTTTAATGTAACAAAGATAGGAGAATACATATGAAAAACACATTTTCAGTACAATATAAACTACAAAATGGGGGGGGTATTTAAATAAGATAAATAACTATAGTTTTCATATGTCTAAATATAATGGATAGAATAACTCTACCCATTTTTTGTTATGTAAGAAAGAAGGAGTATGATTTATGAATAAAAAAAGTATAACAATATTAGTAGTGTGTTTAATAGTGAGTGTGTTGTCAGTCAGTTTAGCATACTATAGTGCTAGAATAATAGGAAACGGTAAAAACGTAAGCGTGAATGCAAAAGAACTTACAATAAACTTTGACAACAACAACGAAATAGCAAGTGGCATAATAGAACCAGGGTGGAGTAGTGCTAATACTTTTA
>ERZ779737.670-NODE-670-length-30859-cov-3.799507_pt1 | contig 30859 bp, 31 predicted proteins | sample MGYA00511889_ERZ779737 | MGnify/ENA primary metagenome ERZ779737 (study PRJEB29588, sample SAMEA2163575) | human gut metagenome | biome: human gut; feature: human-associated habitat; material: faeces | place: Denmark | collected 2008/2010 ... | reverse complement strand
ACATTAGTTTACCAATGCATGACTTTTTATTTAAGTGTGTTGAAGGACACTGTAATATAATAATTAGTGGTGAAACTGGTTCTGGTAAAACTGAGTTTTTAAAGTATTTAGCTTCACATACTAAAGAAAATGAAAAATTAATAACAATAGAAGATACTCTAGAACTACACCTTGATAAAATATTTCCGGGAAGAGATATAGTCGCAATGAAAACTAATAATATAGCATCTTATTCAGATGTATTAGTAACATGTATGAGACAGAACCCTAAATGGATATTATTATCAGAAGTTCGTAGTGCAGAAGCTGTTATGGCTGTACGTAACTCTATATCATCTGGTCACTACATTTTATCAACAATACATGCTGATAAAGCGCAATCTATACCAAACCGTATGTATAGTTTGCTTGAAACTAACCTAGATATTGATCAATTTTTAAAATCAATATATAGATATGTACAGTTAGGTGTACATATAAGAGGTTATCAGGATAAAGAAACACAGAGATTTAAGCGTGAAGTTTGTGAAGTTTGTGAATTTTATGTTGATGAAGATAATAATGCAAAATCAAATGTAATATACAAAAAAACTACAACTGGGCAAGTATATTCAGCAAATCCTACTAAGTATTTGCTTGGATATCTTGAGGCTCAAGGTGTAGTAATGGATCCTGATGTTATTGTACCTATTGGTGAAGAGACTAGGGAATTTGATGATAAAAAAGTATCAAAAGAAGAAAAAACAGTAGTTAAAAAAGAAGAAAATAATAAAGAAGAAGAGATATTAGATATATAAGGAGGGATACTATGGAATTTTTACTAATATTGGTAATTGCACTATTTATTGTAATTTATAGAATGAATACAGGTGCAATTACTTATAAATTCATAGTAGACAAAGTTGGTGATGTTTATGAGAAGTTTGCACCATATTCCTTTAAGAAAATAAGAGAAAAAGTAAAAGAACTTGGAATGGAGTATACTGCTAAACAATATACAGTGCAAGTAATTATATTTGCAGGTGGGGCCTTTGTAGTATCATATTTATACTTTTACAATATAATTACAAGTATATTTTATATGATATTAGCAGTTGCTGTTATTCCATATCTTGCTTATTTACGTTGTAAAAGAGTATATAGTGAATTTATATTTGAACAAATACAAGTATATACAACTAATACAATAATGGAGTTTGCTACAACCGAATCATTTGTTAAATCTCTTGAAGGTGTGTATGCATCAGGAGTTTTAGAAGACCCGGTATTAAGTGATGTAAAACATATGATAGATTTAGCATATACTAATGGTTCAATAGTTGAATCAATCAATTTTATGAACAAAAAATATGATTATCACATAGTAAGAAATATGCATCAATTATTCTTACAAGTAACACAAGAAGGCTCATTAGATGCTAAAGATACACTAGATGCAATGCTATCAGACATAGATATGCTTGTAGAAGGGGTTTATAGAGACAGAATAGATAGAGCAGCATTCCATAAATCATTCGTACAGTATGGAATATTATTATATTTAATGGTTATGCTAATACAATACTTACTTGGAGTAGATGCATATTTAAAACTTTTAGATCAAATAGTTGTAAGGTTATTACTTCATATCCTTATATTAGTAAATAGTTATTTCCTATTAAGTGGGGAAAAATATTATAATGAGAATGTGGGGGCTGAATAATGGAAATACTAGTAGTAGGAATTATATTATTATATATACTTCAAAAAAATCAGAAAATTAGTAGCCAAAAGTTTATACAAGAAAATGCTAATTATTTTAGAAAATTAAAAGAAAGTGATTATGATTTCCTTGTAAGAAGTAAGTATGGTGATCAAGTGGATCCTGATTTATTATTTGATAAAAGAATTAAAAATGCAGGAATAGTAATTATATTTTTAATATTCTTATTCTTAACAAACTTATCATTTATAAATGTTATAGCTGCTTTTGTAGTTGGATATATAGTATATAAATCTTCTTATAGAAGTTTAAAAAGCTATTATAAGGTTCATTTACATGAAATCAATTTACAACTTCCATATTTTCTTAAAAATCTAGAAGTTTTAGCACAGCATTATACAATACCAGTTGCAATTGCAAAGAGTATTGATACGTCTCCTGAAATATTTAGAAGTGGACTTAAACGATTAATAGAAAAAATAAATGCAGGGGACTCTTCAGTAGAGCCTTATATGGATTTTGCTAAGGAATATCCAGTAAATGATTCAATGCGTATGATGAGACTATTATATAGGCTTGGTCTTGGAAGTCAGGATAATAAGCATGAACAATTAGTTATGTTTTCAAGAAGCGTATCTGCACTTCAAAATAAAGCAAGAGAAGTTAGATATAAAGAAAGACTACAAAAGATGGAAAATAAGACAATGATAATGCTTGGAGTAGTTGGTGGTGGAGTAATGTTACTTCTTTTACTAGCTATGGTACAATCATTTTAGTCAAGATATGTAAAGTTGTATTGATTTAGATATTATTGTGATATATAATAAATTTGTAAGGTAAAGGAGGGATATAATGAAAGCAGCTACAGGTGAATTAAACTTAACACTTATTACGGTTTTAGCTTTAGGTGCAGTTTTAGCTTTTTTCTGGGCAATGTGGCCAACTATTAAAGAGAAAATTAATGTAGACTGGTCTAAAGATCCAAATGATCCAACAGCTATGGTTACAGAAAGCGTTGATGATAATATTCTAATTGGTGAATATGAAATAATTTTATAATTTAATAACAAGGGAAGTGATTAAATGAGAGAGGCAATGGGTGGAGCCTTACTAATAAAATTAGTAATGTTTTTCATAATAATATATGTATGTTTTTTTTCAGTTGCTATTAATTATTCAGTCACTTTCCGCGTTAAAAACCAGATTATAAACTTGATTGAATCTTATGAAAGTTATGATTTAGCCAAAGATAAAATTGAAAGTTATATAGCAAATGTTGGTTACTATAGATCTGTTGGTACAATGACAGTTGGTGAAGATTGCGTTAATGCATCAAATAGTGGTGGTTATTGTATAAAGAAAAACACTGTTATAAAAGATGGTGTTGAAGTAGGCGAATACTATAGAGTAACTACATATGTATCTTTTGATTTTCCCATATTTGGTGAAATTACTAATTTCCCAGTATCAGGTGAAACAAGAGTATTATACAAATTATAAGGAGGAATACTTATGAATAATGTAATTATTTCTAATATGGCAGATGCAATTTTATCAACATTAGAAATGGATGTAATCAAAAAGGTTCAAGGTGAATATACAGTTGATGAACTAGTTTCTATGTTTAGCAACTTTTTTTATCAAAAAATGATAATAGATATAACTGCAATTAAAGGTTATGAAGATATTAAAAATTTACAAAATTTGTGTATACATTTTGATGTTACTAAGTTAATAATATTTATAGGTGATGGTGTAAATATTTCAAATGAGTATATTTCTAAACTTATATCTATGGGAATATATAATTTTACTAGAAACAAAGATGGCATTATTAAACTTGTTAATAGGCCTAATACTTATGCAGATGTTGCATCATTACATCAAATTGAAGATAAGGTTGCTATTATGACAAGAGTTGAGAATAGTAAAACTAAGGTTCTTGGAATAAGGAATTTAACTGAACATGCTGGTTCAACAACACTTGTTTATATGCTTAAAAAACAATTATCAGATAATTATACAGTTAAAGCAATTGAGATAGATAAAAATGATTTTGTATTTTATAATGATAAAGATATGATATCAACTACAAGCGCCGATTTAGGTAGTGAGTTGTTAAAATTAAATGGAAATGTTGATATTGTTTTAATAGATTTAAATAATGCATCACAAGATAAAGCTTGTAATGATGTTATATATTTAATTGAGCCATCTATAATTAAATTAAATAAATTGGTTGCTCAAAATAAACAAGTATTAGTGTTTGCAAGAGATAAAAAAGTAGTAATAAATCATAGTTTATTATCTCAAAAAGATGTTGAAGAGTTTGGAATGGAAGCGGGTATTAGAGTATTTTATGTACTTCCACCTCTTAATGATAGAACAAGGAGTACAGCATTAGATGGGCTACTTGTAAAACTAGGTTTTTTAAAGCAAAGAGCAGAACAAGTAAATATTAATAAAGATAGTAAATTATTTGGCTTATTTAAGCGTAAAAGTTGACAAAAAAATATATATAGTATACAATTAAGGTATATTTGAAGGAGGGAATGAGCATGTGCAATAACACAGATTTACTAAGTATAATTGGTATTGCAAAAACAGTATTAAGAGTACTACAAATAGGTATTCCAATAATACTACTTATATTTGGTACAATTGATATGGGTAAAGCAGTAATGGCAGGAGACGAAAAAGAAATTAAAGCAGCTACAAATATTTTAATTAAAAGAGCAGTTGCAGCTGTAATAGTATTCTTATTATTCATGGTTGTATCAGTTATAACTGGCTGGGTAGGCGGAACAGAATGGAAAGAATGCTGGGCTGCTGCTAGAAATAGCAAAATTAATACAGGTCTATAAGAAATGCATTTATTGCATTTTTTTTATTTATTTTTTAATTTGTATTTATTAAATCTATTAATTATGTTATTATATTAACGTATATTGTTATGCGTTAAAGGATGTGAATTTATGTCAGGATTATATGCTTTGGGTTCAATGCCAGGGCCAATAAATGAAATTTTAAGACTTATATCATTTATTTTTGATTCAATCATATATAGTTTAATACCAGAAATTTTTAAAGTTATTTATAATTTATATGATATAAATCAATTATTCGGGTGTACAGTTACTGAATCAGGTGGTCTTTGTTCTAACCTACAAACATTACTTAAAACAATGAAAGAAACAATATATTCTTTTCTTGCAATAGTTATGTTTTTTAGAGTGGCATTTTCACTATTAACAATGCTTGTTGATCCTAACAAACTTAATGATAGAGAAAAGGGTGCAGAAAAATTAATAATCAATATAATGATAACTTTAGTATTAATTGTAGTTGTACCTACTGGTTTTAAAATAGCTAGACAAGTACAAACTAAAGTAATTGAAGATAAAATGATAGAAAGAGTTATTAGTGGTGATGAGTATGATGATAATGCTAGATATACTCTTGGTAAACAGTTAGCATTATCAACATGGAGTGTATTCTTATCACCAACTGTAGATAGTGGTCCTACATATAATGCTTATAATAATGTTTTTAATAGTTCAGATACTACAATATTACCACTTGCTCCTTTATTTCTAGTTTTAAATAGTGTTACTGGTCTTCCAATTGTTGCAGATGCTATATCAAAACTAACACCTGGAATAAATGGTGTGCTTAACTCACTTGGTATTGGTTCACATTATCAATTATCGTATGTATTTTTTGTATCAACCATAGTTGGATGTTATGTACTATGGGCAATGATAAAATTACTTATAGATATTGCATATCGTTCAATAAAGTTTTTTGTATTAGAAATATTATCTCCTATAGCGATAATTTCATATATAGACCCAGATTCATCTAAAAAAGGAATATTTAGTAAATGGGTTAATGAAGTATTTAAAACATATATATCACTATTTGTAAGAATTTTTGTATTTGCACTTTGTTCAGTAATAATGGAACAATTTTCACTGCATACATTTAAAGGTGGAATTATTTCAAAACTTATATTTGTTCTTGCTGTAGTTGCATTTGTAAAAAATGCTCCTAAGTTAATTGATAGTATTTTAGGAACTAATTTATCTAAGGACGGCGATACTAAATTTGCTACAGACTTATTAAAAGGCATAGGAGGAGCTGCTGTTGGTGCTACTGCTGGTGGTATTGCACGTGGAGTAGTTGCTAAAAGAGTAGGAGCTCCAGTATTTAAAAATGTAGTAAAAGGAGCATGGGATTCCGGAAATAAAGGATTTGCTGCTGCTAGAAAAGGCGGGATTGCTGGAATGCGTGGAGTAGTTGAAACAGGAGTTGGTGCAGTAGCGGGTGCTAAAAAAGATTTAGGATATACAGAGGATAAAGATAAAGAACGTGAAATTAGTAGATTAGAAGGAAAAGTACCACAAGTAGATCAAGCAAAAAAAGATCGTACAGCAGAACTTACTAGAAATAATAATGCTGCAATTAATTCTATGTTAAGTGAAGGAAAAGCAGTTAATGGAAGAACTTATGGTAATGCTTTAGTTGGTGATGATGAAGCAAAGAATGCTATGATCAAAAACGAAGCTGGACTTGCTGCTGCGGAGGTACTTCATGGTGATAGTCCTGAATATATGGCAGCTAGAAATTTTGTTGCAGAAAAGAATGCTACTGCTACAATGGTTAATTTAACTTATGAAAGAGCAAAAAAATCATATGCTGCAAATCAAGAAGCTTATATGACTTCTAGTGATAAAGCAAGTTACTTAGTATCAATGGCTGGTGATAATGTAAAAACTGCATTTACTACGCTAGAATCTAGTGCTACTAGAGAAATAACAGCACGAGGTAATAAAGTTGATGCAAGTGGTATTAGCGAAAAAGCTAAATTTGTTGCACAAGCTACAGGAAAAGATGTAGTAACTCTAAATGCAATGAGTGATCAAGAATTAGTTAGAGAATATGTTAATTCTAAGATATCTAGTAATTATGGTGTTAGTTTAGCTGGTCACGAAGGTGATAGTGTAGAAAGTAGAATTGAAGTTGCTGTAAGGCAAGTAGCTACTAATGAAGCAACTAGGGTAGCTGACATGAGTGCTACACAGTTAGATACTGAATTTACTCATCTAAATGAAGAAGCAGTTGTTGCAAAATTTGAATACTCTCTTGGTGATATGGCTGCAGATGCTGCTAAGGCTACTGATGATGCTAGTAAGGCAAAAGATACTCTTAAAGAATTTAAAGCTAGTGCTAAAGGTGCTAAAGATAAGAGAATTGATGACAATTACGATGTTGCCGATGCTAGATACAAAGTTAAAGAACTTGCAAGAAAACAAAGAGAAAGAAACCAAAACAACAGCGGTAATAACAGTGGTGGTACAGTTTAGAATAAATAAGGAGGCTATATGATAAATGGTGGTTATTTGATACCAGCAAATACTAAAAAGGGTCAGCTAATATTTGGTGCATTTACTATGCCTGATCTAATATTGCTTGGTATTGGAGTTGGTTTTACAATATTATTATTATTAATCCTTGGAGTACAGGATACTGTAAGTGCTATAGTATCCTTACTTCCAGCATTAATTTGTTCATTTCTAGTTTTACCAATTGCAAATTATAGAAATGTGAGAACTTTTATTGCATGTGCTATAAGTTTTTACACAAATCAAAGAATATATAAGTGGAGAGGATGGTGTTTACATGGCACAGGGTTCAAAAAATAGACCAGCAGAAGCTTGGTTACCAGTAAGAAATATTACTAGTGGAATGATTGTTTTAGATAACAATGAAAAAGTTACAGGTGTTAAAATTACACCTAAAAATATATTTATAATGGATGAAGATTCACAAGAAAATACAATTAGAGCATTAAATAATTTTTATAACTCACTTGATTTTGAGTTTTGGTTAGTTGTATCTGATAGAGTTGTTGATATATCTTTATATCAATCACAATTACAACTTTTATATAACAATGTATCAAAACCAAAGTTAAGAAAATTAATTTCAGAAGATATAGAAAAAGGTAATCAATTTATGAATAGTAATGTAGTTGATACAGAATATTACTTATTATTTAGAGATAAAAATCCTGATGTAATTGGTAAAAAAATAAGAAATATAATAAATGGACTTGCTACATGTGGTTTAAATGCTATGCAAACTACAAATGAAGATTTAAGAACTTTAATTGAAAACTTCTTAAATGGTGGAGTAAGAACTGAATTTGGAACGGTGGTGTCTATATGAGTATAAAAAGTGAACTAGCGCCAAAGGGTATAGATTTTAGTAATAATAGTAGCTTTGTAATGAGTGATAAGTATTGTACTATATTAACAGTAGTATCTTATCCAAGATTAATTGGTGAAGGATATTTATCATCACTAACAAGTATGCCTGGTATAAAAATATGCATCAAACATATTCCAGTACCATTCTCAAGTTTACAAAGAATGATTAATAAACAGGTTGCTGACTTAAGACAAAAATATATGGAAGAAAATGATAAAACAAACAAAGAAAGATATAGACAAGATGTTGAGTCTTTGGAATATTTTGTTTCACAACTTGCTGCTTCTCAAACAAGAATATTTGATTTTCAAATGCACATTTTAATAACTGCAGATAGTTTTGAAGAATTAAATAATAGAAAAATTAGTGTTAAAAATTATATGGATGCGATGAATTTAAGAGCAATACCATTACGTTTTGAACAAGAAAAAGTATTAAAATCAATGCTTCCAATATTCCCAATGACAAGAGATATAGCAGATTTAGAAAGCAGGATAGGAACACCTATTCCATCAACTACAATTGCTGCTATGTATCCATTTGTATTTGATAGTATAAAAGATGAAGGGTTATCAACACTTCTTGGAACAGATTTCTCTGGTGGAGTAATATTATTTAATCAATTTTTATATCAAATAAGAAAAGAAAGTAATAGAAATAATGCTAATTTAATTATATTAGGTACTTCTGGTAGTGGTAAGAGTACAAGTGCTAAACTTATTTTAAGAGGGCATATAAGAAATGATTACCAAATAGTTGCAATAGATCCAGAAGGTGAGTTAGAAGAGATGACTAGTCTATATGATGGTAATTTCGTAGATTTAGGTAAGGGTGGAGAATTTGGTATGATTAATCCACTTGAAATAGTAATAGATGCTGATGATGATGAGATTAAGCAAGGATTAGGATATACAGTGCTTACTAAATCATTACAATTCTTAAAAGCATTCATGAAATACTATGATCCATCAATTACTGAAGATTTACTTACTTTATTTAGCGAAGTAGTACAAGATACATATAAAAGATTTGGCATAGATTTTAATACAGATTTTAGTACATTAACATCAAATGATTATCCAACATTCTCAGATGTATATGCTACTATAAAGGGTAGATTATCACAATATATGGATAAAACAAATGAACAAGATATAATGGAACGTCTTGAAATAAAAATAAGACCACTTACAAAAGAATTAAAATATTATTTTGATGGTCATACAACTATTTCAGGTAATAAACATTTTATTGTATTTAATATAAAAGAATTAATGAATTCAGAGGCTAACGTAAGAAATGCATTATTCTTTAACGTATTAAAATATGCATGGAGTTTATGCTTAAATAAGAATGAAAACACAATATTATCTGTAGATGAAGCTCACGTATTATTAGGTGCAAATAATGCACTTGGTGCTGAGTTTTTAGCACAAGTTCAAAGACGTGCACGTAAATATAACACAGGTTCTATAATAAGTACACAACAACCAAGTGATTTCTGCGATCCAGCAGTAATTACTCAAGGAAAAGCAATATTTGATAATGCTTCATATTACTTAGTTATGGGACTTAAAAAACAAGCAGTTGAAGATTTATCATTATTAATAGATTTAAATGATAATGAAAAAGAAAGTATAAAAAGATATAGCCAAGGTGAAGCATTATTCGTATGTGGAAATAGAAGAGTACGTATGAATGTAACAGTTACTCCTCAAGAATTAGAATCTTTTGGAAGTGCTGGAGGGCTATAATAGATTGGAAATGAGTTTATGAAATATATTAGTAAAATTTACGAAAAATTTATTAATATTGATGAAAGCAAAAAGCAAAGAGTATTTGCTCTTTTTGCTTTTTGCTTTTATATTTCATACTCATTAATTACTAAAGATAAAAACAGTGGTTATATATTAAGTGCTGTTCCTGTAGCAGTTGCGGCTGGAGCTAAAACTGCTGCTGCAACTTCTGCTAAAGTTGCTGCTAAGACTGCCGCTAAAAAAGCAGGAGCAGCTGCACTTGAAGGTGCTAAGGTAGGTGCAGCAAAAGGTGCGGTAGAAGGAGCAAGCAATACTGAAGAAGGAGAAAGTAAAGTAGGTGGAGCAGTAAAAGGAGCTACTAAAGGTGCAGCAAAAGGTGCAATAAATGCAGGTAAAACTTCACTTATGGGTTCTGCAAAAGAAGCTTATAACCTAAAAAAAGGTAATCCACAAGTAAATGCAGGAGTTAAAAATACAAATCCTAATCCAGAATCTGTAAAAAGTAGTGATAGAATATCAGCAGATGAAGCTTCTTCAGATAGTAAAGCATCAAATACAGAAAATAAAGATGAAACTAAATTAAAAGATGATAAAAAGAAAAAAGGATTTGTCCCTTCCGAAATTGATTTAAGTAACGATGACATAAATGAAGGCTCATCAACAGTATTAAAAAAGGATACTGGTAAAAAAGTGATGATAGGATGTGCATTATTTGGCCCATTCTTATTAATAATGTTTGGTATACCAATTTTAGTATCAACAATATTAAGCCCAACATCAAATGTAATAAATCAAATTGAATGTAGTGAAGTTGATACAAAATGTCAAAACAATAAAAAATTAAATGATTTTATTGAAAAAGCTCAAAATTTCTTTATATATGGAAATTTTAAAACTACAGCAGGTGTACTTGCAGATGAAGCGCTTTTAGTTCACAATAAAATATATGATGAATATGGTGTTTCAATTGATATACCACTACTTCTTTCAACTATGTTATCTGATACTGTAGACTTAGAAGATGATGAAGTAGAAAGTAATAAAGAATCTAATAAGATAATAAAAGAAAGAATGGAGTACATGGAACAATTGGCACTTTTACAAGTATTTGAAAATAGTGTTGTATATACATGTATGGAAAAAGAAGTAGATGGTAAAAAGATTTATTATAAAGAAATAGATTATACAGGAATAGATCCATCAACTGTAGAAAAAGGTGAATGTAATGCAAGTACAGTTGGAAAAACATTAAAAGAAGAAGCAAATTCTATAAGTAAATCTAATTATTATGATATTCTAAAAGAAAATAAAGATTTACTTGGAAAAATTTACGGAGAAGATAGTGTAAAAAAAGAAGAAGATTTAACGAATTTAATAAATGATATTAGATTAGAAAGAGATTTATTCAAACTTATGTATCAAGATGATTCTGATGAAAGTGGACCTGGAAATATACCATTATCAGTAATTTATGATACTAATATTAATTTACAAACACCATTAAAAGGTTCTTACTTTATAACCTCTCCTTATGGTGAAAGAACAGGTATGTTTAGTGGATTTCATAAAGGTGTGGATGTTGTTTCAGGAGATAAAAATATATATGCCGCTGGGGATGGTGTAGTTACTGGAAGGTATACTGAAAAATTAGGTGGTAATGTTATAGAAATTACACATACTGCAAGTGATGGTACTAAATATATTAGTACTTATGGGCATTTATCTAAGTTTTTAATAGAAAAGGGAGCTGAAGTTAAAGCTGGAGATATAATTGCAATTATGGGTGATACAGGAGAAGTATCAGGAGTACACTTACACTTCCAATTTAGTGAATCTAAAACAAGGAAAACTTATAATCCACTAAATCTATTTACAGAAGCAACAAATTATTCGAGTTATAGTTAAAATGCTTTATTAAAAAGTGTATATTTGTTATAATAAAAATTGATGGATGTGATATTATGAAATTAAAATTTAAAGCTGAACCTAAAGATATATTATATTTTGTATTATTCTCAATTTTCCTATTTTATTTAATTGCAGTCGGTGTAGGAAATTTATCAAGTTATTCACAAACAGGATATTTAGTTGGATTTAATCCACTTCCTGGATTAAGTGAAAAAAATTTATTTGGAACAGTACTATTCTTTATAATAATAATGATTGGAATTGTTATGATGGTTTCTTCTTATTTCTTTGAAAGAGAAAGTGGTTTTGGCTTTGCAAAAGAGAAAAAAGGTGGAGACGGATATTCAAAATGGGCTAAACCTAAGGATATTAAATCAGCAAGAGATGTAAAAGAAATAAATGAATCTGATTATTCATATAAAGCAGCAGGAGTTCCTTTATATTCAGAAAAAGGAAAAATATGGGTAGATGATGGAGAATCACATTCATTAATAATTGGTGCGACAGGTAGTGGTAAAACTTATTGTATAGTCAATCCTCTTGTTCATATTCTTGCTAAGAAGGGTGAATCAATGATTATTACTGACCCTAAAGGAGAAATATTTGAAAACAATGCAAATTTCTTAAGAGATAGAGGATACAATATATTATTATTAAACTTCCGTAATCCACAAAAAGGTAATAGTTGGAATCCATTATCATTACCATATAAATTATATAAAAGTGGTAATTATGATAAATCTAATGAATTACTTCGTGATCTTGCTATAAATATACTTCATGATGAAAAAGCAGATGATCCATTTTGGCAAAATACATCAGCAGATTACTTTGTTGGTCTTGCACAAGGATTATTTCAAGATGCAGATGAAAAATGTGTTAATATAAATTCAATTATTCAAATGCTTACTGTAGGTGAAGAAAAATATGGGGCATCTAGTTATGCAAAAGAATACTTTAAATTAAAAGATGTTACTAATCCAGCATATATAAATGCTGCTGGTACAATTGATGCTCCAAATGAAACAAAAGGAAGCATTATATCTGTATTTAGACAAAAGATAAATATATTTGCAATGGCAGAAAATTTATCTGAAATGTTATCAGCTAGTGATTTTGATATGATGGATATAGGAAGAAAGAAAACAGCAGTATTCCTAGTAATACAAGATGAAAAAACAACATATCACTCACTTACTACAATATTTGTAAAACAATGTTATGAATCATTAATAGATGTAGCACAAGAAAATGGTGGTAAACTTGCAATAAGAACAAACTTTATACTAGATGAATTTGCAAATATGCCAGAATTAAAAGATGTAACAACAATGATAACAGCTGCACGTTCAAGACAAATTAGATTTAATTTAATAATCCAGAACTTCGCACAGTTAAATCAAGTTTATGGAAAAGAAAATGCAGAAACTATTAAAGGTAACTGTGGTAATATGATTTATTTATTAAGTAGTGAATTAAATGCACTTGAAGAAATAAGTAAATTATGTGGTGAAAGAAAAGTAAAAGGTAAAGGAAAGGATAAACCAGATGAAACAAGACCACTTATTACCGTATCAGATTTACAACGTTTACAATTTAAAGATGCTATAATTAAAAAACACAGAATGGATCCTTTTAAAACTAAATTAAGAGGTGTAGATGAATATAACTGGAATATTCCAAAATATGAAAAAGCAGCATATCCAGAAAGGCAAAAACATTCAATTGAAACTTTTGATATGAGGACATTTGTTAAAGAAAAGAAAAAAGAGAGTATGATGAATAGTCCACTTGGAAGTTCTTTAAAAGATAATCCTCCATTTAAATCAAGCATGCCAATAGATAGACCACCAATGAATTTCCCATCTAAATCAATTACAAAAAGTGATGAAGATGAGTTTGATGTTGATGAATTAATAAAGAAAATAGATGCTAAAATAGCAGAACTTGAAAAAGAAGAAGAAATGGAAAAATCTAAAGAAATAAATAATAGTATTAAAGAAAATAAGGTTATTGATATTGATGATAATATTAAAGAAAAAATTAATAAAAATAATGATGATCTTAAAAAGATTATTGAACCTGATACTAAAGATGCAGTTAAAGTATCAGAAGATATAGATAAAATAATAAATGATATAGAAGATGAAGATACAACAGATGATCAATTCTTTGATGATTTCTTCTTTGATGAATAACACCTAATCAGTGTTATTTTTTTTTCATAAAATATATTGGGTGATAAGATGGAAGTTAATCTTAATAGTTTAAATTTAAATAATATAACATTAATTGATATAAGAGAGAATTATGAGTATAAAATGAATCATATAGATAATGCTATAAATATTCCAATAGATATACTAGAATTAGTGCCAGAAAAATATTTAAAGAAGAATAAAAAATATTATTTATATTGTGATTTAGGAGTTAAATCTAGAGAATTATCTTTAAAATTAAATAAAATGGGTTATAAAATATATTCAATTAAAGGAGGATATAAAGAATATAAAAACACTAATTGATTTTGAGTAAAAAAGAATGTATACTTATGATAGGTGATGATATGAAAAATAAAAATGGATTTACTTTAGTAGAACTTTTAGCAGTAATAGCAATATTAGGTATACTTATGGTTTTTGCAGTACCTGAGCTATTAAGTCAATTAAAAAAATCAAAGGAAGATGCTTTAAATAGAGTAAAAGATATAGTAATATCTGCTGCAAAAAATTATGTAAGTGATTATGAATTAAATGCACCAATATCAGTTTCTATTACAGATTTATGTGATGAAGATTATTTAGAATGTCCAGTTAAAAATCCAGTAACAGATACTAATATGACAGGTTATGTTATTGCAAATAAATTAGATAATTATATGTATGTTAATACCTACATAGAAAGAAATATAACTAATTTAGTAAAAAATGGTGGTATGGAAAATGGTACAGAAGGGTTTTTATGGTTTTCTCCTGGTAATAAAATAACTAATGACGATAAGTATGAAGGAAATGCATCATTATATACTGAAACAAGTAATAGATGGGCTGGAAGCAATTTTGCAGTTGATAGTAATGAAGTTAATATAGGAGATGTTATATATTTATCTGAATATGTAAATGTAATTGAGTTTGCTAGTGATACTTCTACAATGTATATGACAATTGCTCCTTATGGTGGTGGAGACTTTGTAGTCGCAACAATCAATAGAGAAACAAACGGATGGGAAAAAATATCTGCATTAGGCTCTATCACAGAAGATAAATATAATGGTAACTTCTTTGTAGGTGGGAATTATTTTCATAAGGATAATGAAAGTTCAACTGTAAATAAAGCATATATAGATAATCTACTAGCAGTTAATTTGACAACTACATTTGGAAAAGGAAATGAACCATCAAAAGAATGGTGTGATAAAAACCTTAGTTATTTTGATGGAATGAGTAAGGTATATATAGGAGGATAATGTGGATTATATAATAATTGTACTTCTTATAATAACTATAATACTAGTTATTATATCTTTATTTAAGAATATAAATGAAGGTAATATTACAGAAAGACTAGGTAGATTTGAGACTAATATTACTAAAGAAATAGGGGATTTTAAATCAGATTTTAGTAGAAATTTAAATCAAGATTTTAATAATTTAAATGATAAGATAGAAGATAGATTAATAAAAATAAATGAAAAAGTTAATAGTAGATTAGATGAAAACTTTGATAAGACTAATAAAACTTTTATGTCTGTTTTAGAAAGGCTATCTAAAATAGATGAGGCACAGAAGAAAATAGAAACTTTATCTAGTGATATAGTATCTTTACAGGGAATTCTTACTGATAAAAAGAGCAGAGGTACTTTTGGAGAGGTTAATTTAAACAATATATTAAGAAATGTATTTGGTGAAAATAATACTAAAATATATGATTTACAACATAAATTTCCCAATGGATATATAGCAGATGCAGTAATGTATGCGCCCGAACCACTTGGTACAATTGCAATTGATTCAAAGTTTCCTCTTGAAAACTATGAAAGAATGGTTGATAAAAATCTATCTAAGTTAGATAGAGAATTATATGAAAAAAAATTTAAATTAGATGTAAAAAAACACATAGATGCGATTAAAGAAAAATATATAATTCCTGGTGTTACTTCTAATCAAGCATTTATGTTTCTGCCTGCTGAAGCTTTATTTGCAGAACTTAATGCATATCATCAAGACATAATAGATTATGCATATAAGAATAGGGTTTGGATAGCATCTCCAACAACACTTATGTCTATGCTTACTGTTGTACAAACCGTTATTAAAAATACTGAAAGAGATAAATATGCAGTTATAATTCAAAAAGAATTAAGTGCTTTAAGTGTTGAATTTTCTCGTTATAAAGAAAGATGGGATACTCTTCAAAAAAGTATTGATAAAGTAAGTAGAGATGTTAAAGAGGTTAATATAACTACTGAGAAAATAACTAATAAATTTGAATCAATAAATAAAGTAGAAGTTGATAAATTTATAACTAATAAAGATAATTAAAAAGAAATCAGTTGATTTCTTTTTTGTTAATAAAATTATAAAAATTTTCTTTTTCAAATACAAAGTGTCTCATTTTCCAAACATAGTTTACTCTTATTGGAACGAATAATTCAACTTTATTTTTATCTATTATAAATGATGATTTGTATATATGATGTATAGTACCATTTAACTCATCAAGATTAGTATCAATAAGTTTAGGTCTATCAAAATTAATGCCATCAACTGATTCAGAATAATAAAGTTTATATCTTATTAAAAGTACTAGTACATATTTTCCATCTACATATTGTATTTCACCATGCCATATAAATTTATTAAAATCATTAACTTTTACACTTATTGGTTTACTAAAATTTTTTAAATCAGCACTTTCTATATATCTAATTACACCATCATAATTTATATACCATATTTTATATAAATTATCTTGTTTAACTACTGACATACTCATATATCTTTCAGGTGGATTATTTAATAAAATGTATTCTTTTTCACTCCACGAAATACCATCTTTTGAAGTTTGATATATCATGTAATTAAATCCATCTTTTATATATTTGCCGTTATCTATCGATTTAGTTTTTCTATAAAACAGTTCAAATTCACTCCCATTATATAACATAAAAGGATCAGAATAATATGAATTATCATTATATGTATCTGAAAATCCACTAACTGGATTTTTAATTCCATCTGGTTCAATAAAATTAGTTCCATCGTTTGAAACAGTTATAGAAGGATTTTCATAATATGCATCATTAAATGGGTAAGGAGTAGATACCATCCAGTACTTATATCCATTTATTCCTTTATTTTGATATATTACCTTTGGATGTGTAACTTCACCTGACTCTTCATAAGTGGGAATATTTATCCATTCACTTTTTTCATCTACTTTTTCTATTTCAGTAAAAGGTTTTGAATCATAATCTATTTTAGATATAGTTACTGATTTTGAAAAATCAGTTTTAATATAAATTAATAAACACAAAATTGCATATATTGTACATATAACTACTTTTTTCATATCCTACACCAATTCTATTATAGCATTTATATAATAAAAAAAGCAATTTTTTGCTTTTTTTTATAAAAATAATATTGTTAGAATTCCTACAACTAAACAGTAGTATACAAAATATATAAGTTTACCTTCTTCAAGTAATTTCTTAAACCATTTAATTGAATAGTAAGTAACTACCATAGATACTAACATACCAAGTGTATATGGTAACCATAAATTACTTAAATTACCACTTGTCGCTACATCTTTAACACCTAATATCATGGTTGCAAAACTAATTGGTATATAAAGCATAAAACTAAATTTAAAAGATGTTTCTCTATTTAGTTTAGAACTCATTCCTCCAACTAGAGTAGATCCACTTCTACTAATACCAGGGAATAGTGCGATTACTTGAAATAATCCAACTGTTATAGCTTCTTTTATACCAATATCTTTTTTTGTTTTTGTACCTTTAATATCTTTTACTAAAAACAACATTAAAGCTGTAATAAGTAAAGATATTCCAACTACTTTTGGGCTAGTTATAGCTTCTATTTTATCTTTTAATAAAAGTCCAGCGAGACCTGCTGGTATAGTTGCAATAACTATCATCCAAGCATACTTATAATTTTCTTTATATTTATTATCTTTAGTTTTAATATACATAAAGAAATCTTTAATAATACTTATAAGTTCTTTTCTATAAAAATATAATATTGCAAGTAAACTACCAAAATTAACTATTATTTCAAAGTTTAAATCTTTAAACTCTTCTACATTAAGTAGGGAATTAAATATTACTAAGTGTCCACTTGAAGAAACTGGTATTGGCTCTGTAAAGCCTTGAATAAATCCTAAAATAATATACATTAATAATTTCATAAAATCACCCTCTAGTAAATTATATAATAAATTTTATATTTAATAAATAAAATTTAATGGTGATATTATGTTTTTACGAATTATTACATATATTTTAGGAGTAATTATGTCAGTAATTGGTGTAACATCATTAATTCTTTATTTAAATTTACTCGTTAATGGGTATACTTTTTTAGAATATGTAAACTTTATTATTAAGAGAATAGAATGTTTATTTATTTTTATTGGGCCGTTAATTATATATTTATCAATTTTTAGGAGGAAGAAATGAAATATATATATGATATTTTACTTAATTTTAATGAGAAGTTATATGAGTTTTATGAATGGGATGATTGTGATAATTTTGATTATGTAAAAAAGATTGCAATAATAAAGGTTAATAAAGATACCCTTAATGATATTAGAAATAATAAGATAATGCTTGATGATGAATTTGTAAAAGAAATACATAATACTTGTGAAGTATATACAAGTAAAAGTATAAAAAGTATTGAGTACGCATGTTTATTTACCTCTAATTCATCTATAATCGCATGTTTATTTAATTATAAAGGTATATCAATTATGAAAAGTGACTTATTACTTGATGAGGGTCTTGATATAATTGAAATATGTAAGAAAATAAAACCAGTAACTTTAAAATATACAATTATATCTAAAGAAGATAAAGAACTTATTACAAGACATGATAAAAAGAAGTTAATATTTATGAAGCAGGAAATAAATAATATGTATAAAAATAATAATATAGATAAACTTAAATATTTATATTATGAATGTTTTAATAAAAATGAAGAAAGTATTATAAAAATATATGAAATTTTAACTAATTATATTAATACAATACCAAGTGAATTATATAATTTATTAATGCTTCCATATATGGTAAATAAATCTTGACAAAATAATAAAATAATGTAATATAGTGATTGAAAGAGGTTATTTATGAATAAGTATTATATTTTAAGTTTAAGAAATATGCCTTTTGTATATGATAGTGAAAGTGATTTTCCATATACAAAAGATAATGAATTACCAGGAGTCATTAATGTAGGAAATTATTATAAAGCATGCGATATTATAGGTATTGAAAGTGATGATATGCGTGATTTTGTTACCATGGAAATTATTAGTAAAGAAGATACTGATAATTTAAGTTATTATAAAAAAGTAGAAATAAGTGAAAATGAAGCATTTTTAAAATTATCAAAATTATCAAGTGATGATATTTTAAGATATAAAAATGTGCTTAATATGGTAAGAGAAAATAGCAAGAAAAAAAGACATGTAAAATGTTTACAAAAATAGAATTATTTGATATATTAGGTGTATAAACTTTGAAAAGAGAAGTAATATAATGATTATTATTAGTGAGCTTGGTATAGTGAAAACAAGTTAATATAGTTATATGAATAACACTTGGAGTTGCCCGAAGAAATTAAGTAGACCGGGCCGTTTATTACGTTATAATATTTGAGTGGTCATTTTGACAAATTGGGTGGAACCGCGGATTAACAGTTATTCGTCCCTTTATGGGACATAACTGTTTTTATTTTATAGGAGGGAATATGAAATTAGATTTAAAACAAATATTTGAAAAAGATTATAAGGGTAAGTCTGTAATTGTAGAAGGATGGGTAAGAAATCATAGGAAGCAAAAAGAATTTGGTTTTATTGATTTTTCTGATGGTACATGCTTTAATCATTTACAAATAGTTTATGATAACTCATTAAGTGATTTTGAAGAAATTACTAAGATAAAAAATGGTTCTGCAATAGAAGTACATGGTGTGATAGTAGAATCAGTTGGTAGTGGTCAATCAATTGAACTTAAAGCAGAAAAAGTAATAGTTTTAGGTGATTGTGATGAAGATTATCCAATGCAACCTAAAAAGCATACTAGAGAATTTTTAAGAGATGAAGCTTATTTAAGACCAAGAACAAACCTTTTTCAAGCAGTATTTAGAGTAAGAAGTGTAGCTGCGTATGCGATACATAAATATTTCCAAGACAATGGATATGTATATTTTCATGCTCCATTAATTACAGCTAGTGACTGCGAAGGTGCTGGACAAATGTTTCAAGTAACTACACTTGATTTAGAAAAAGTAAAAAATAGTAAAAAAGTAGATTATACAAAAGACTTCTTTGGAAAACAAGCATCTCTTACAGTATCAGGACAACTTGAGGCAGAAACTTTTGCACTAGCATACAAAAAAACATATACATTTGGTCCTACATTTAGAGCAGAAAACTCTAATACAAAAACACATGCAAGTGAATTCTGGATGATTGAACCTGAAATAGCATTTTGTGATTTAGAAGGTGATATGAATATAATGGAAGATATGCTTAAATATGTAGTTAGTTATGTACTTGATAATTGTAAAGATGAGATGACCTTCTTAGATAAATTTGTAGAAAAAGGTCTTATTGATAAATTAACTAAATTAGTAAATAGTAAATTTACAAGAATACGCCATGAAGATGTTATTACTATATTAAAAGATGCTAAAGTTAAATGGGAATTTACTCCAGAATATGGTGAAGATATAGCAAAAGAACATGAAAAATATATTACTGAATATTTTGATGGGCCTGTATTTATAACAGACTGGCCAAAAGATATAAAAGCATTTTATATGAAACAAAATCCTGATGGTAAGACAGTAGCAGCAGCAGATCTTGAAGTGCCAGGAGCAGGTGAATTAATGGGCGCAAGTCAAAGAGAAGAAAATTATGATAAATTAGTAAAACGTATGGAAGAATTAAATATGCCAAAAGAAGGTATGCAGTGGTATTTAAATCTAAGACGTTTTGGTGGATGTGTACATTCTGGATTTGGTATGGGATTTGAAAGATTATTAATATATTTAACGGGTGTTGATAATATAAGAGATGTTATTCCATATCCAAGAACACCAGGTAATTGCGATTTTTAGTATAAAAATAAAATATTAGTAAATCATATTAACAGGGAGGAAATATGAAAAAAATACTAATATTTTTATTTATGATAATGTGTTTATGTGGATGTGGATGCAATAAACAAACAACTAATACTCCAAAAGGAGAAGTAGCAAAATTATTTTCAAATTATAATTCTTTAAATAGTGATGTATTAATACAACTTGATTCTGTAATGTCTACTGAAGATTTAACAGATTCTGAGAAAGCAAAATATAAAGATGTATTAAAAAGACAATATGAAGATTTAAATTACACAATAAAAGATGAAGTAATAACAGATGATAAAGCAGTAGTAACTGCAGAAATAGAAGTATATGATTTAAAGAAAGTTATGAATGATGCTGATAAGTATTTAGAAGAAAATAATAAAGAATTTTTAAAAGAAGGTTCTACTGATATAGATACATCTAAATTTTGGGATTATAAACTGGATAAGATGTTTTCTACAAAAGATAGAACTACTTATGTAATAGATTTTACATTAACTAAAATAGATGATAAATGGGTATTAGATGACTTACTTGAAGCAGATAGACAAAAAATACATGGATTATATAAAGGATAAAGGACTAAAATAGTTCTTTTTTTCATATAAATATGTAGGTGGTTTTATGAAAAAAATATTAGTAATACTTTTTTTGATGCTGTTTCCAGTATTTACAAATGCAGTTGTGGTAACTAGTAAAAGTGCAATTTTAATGGATGAAGATACAGGAAGAATATTATATAGTAAAGGGATTGATGATAAAAGATTAATTGCAAGTACTACTAAAATTATGACTGCAGTTCTTGCAATAGAAAGTGGGATGTTGGAAGACAAAATAATAGTAAGTGATGAAATATTAAAAGCATACGGCTCTAATGTTTATTTAAGTGTTGGCGAAGAAATATATTTAAAAGATTTAGTATATGCTCTTATGTTAAGAAGTGGCAATGAACTAGCTTTAACGGAATAGCAGTTGGAACTTATGAGAGAAGATTTAATAATATAACATCTTTTAAACCTTATACTTTAACATATTATTGGAAATTATATATATAATAAATGACATAGCATATTTATATAAATCTACGAGATACTAAAATAAAACTAGTATCTTTTTTTTATTCGAGGAGGTGAATATGATGTAGTATTTAAAATAGAAAAAAATCAAAACTATACTGTTATGAGTAATCATCATTTAAGAGATAGAAATTTATCATATAAGGCAAAAGGATTATTGTCCTTTATGTTATCTTTACCAGATGATTGGGATTATTCTCTTGCAGGATTATGTTCTATTAGCAAAGAGAGTAGAGATGGCATACGATCAATACTTAAAGAATTACAAGAACATCATTATGTTGAAATTGAAAAAGTAAGAGGAAATAAAGGTTATTTTGAATATAACTATTTAATATATGAAATCCCTCATTTTGAAGAACACGAACATGATGAAAATAATCCAGATATGGAAAATCCATATCTGGATAGTCCAAGTGTGGTGGAAAGTACAACACAAATAAATACTAATAAAAAAATAGATAAAGATGATAAAACCAAAATATCATCTTTTTTTGTTCCTGAAGAACATAATAAATTAACATTGGAATTAATAGAAAGAGGTTATATAAATGAAGATGATATACAAATATTCTATTATGATAAGTTATTTAATCAGTTATTAGAAGAAGATAATTCTTATAAAGATTTAATAAAAATAATTCATTATATTGTTTCAAGAGTTATAAAAAGAAATTTTAAAGATGAAGATGGTAATATAATAGAAAATAAGTTTGGATATTTTAAAAATGCAATTATTAGCAATATAAATAAACTTAACATGAATATAGAAGATTTATGGAGTGATGAAGAACTAGAAGATTTATACAATTCTAATATGGAAAGATAGGTACAAAAAAAATTGTCCCTAAACTAGCAGACAATCCTACTACTCAGTTGAAAATACTACATTACTACATCTGAATCAAATCAACACGATACTACTTGTGCTATCTAATAAACTAGTGATAACACAAAAATCAAAAAAACAACAAAAAATCTAAAATATCCCACTTTTTTTACAAAAAACGCTTGACAAACTTGGACAAAACCAATAGAATATATATCAGTTTTGTTGGAGGCGTGCTGATGGATAAAGCTATATTTTAAAAAAAATATTGTAAAAATTTTCTAAAAAATATGAATTATGATAACATTTTTAGCTTAGATTCTTCTTCACAATCTAACAATAGAAATATTAAATTGGTGGTTAAAAAATAGCGATTGTATTTTTTAGCCACCTTTTTTTATTATTATGGGGGTGTAAAATGAAAATAGTATTATTATCTGGAGGAAAAGGAAAAAGGTTGTGGCCGCTTTCTACAGACAATGTTCCAAAGCAATTTGTTCCAATATTTAATGATGCTTCAAGTATGCTAAAAAAGACATACGATTCAATTCTTAAAAATTACGGAATGAATAATATTTATATTGCAACTGGTAATGGTTATAAGGATGAAGTGTTAAATGAAATAAAAGGGTTTAAAAATTTTATATTTGAACCAGCTTATATAGGTACATTTGGAGCGATCCTTAATATTGCTGTTTATTTAAAAGAGATTGAAAATGCTTCAAACGATGAAATTATTTCAGTAGTTCCTATCGATCACGATGTAGATAAAAGTTTTTACAAAATTTTAGCAGAAGCTAAAAAAACAATTGAAAATGAAAAATCTGATATATGTTTGGTCGGAATTAAACCAACTTTTCCTTCAACTCAATATGGATATATAGTTAATTCAAATAATCGTGTGCTTTCTTTTAAAGAAAAACCAGATATTGAACTTGCTGCAAAACTTATTGTAGATAATGCGTTTTGGAATAGTGGAATAGTTAATTTTAGATTAGAAAAAATATTACAAATTGCAAAACAGTATTTAAATTATTCTTCTTATGATGAATTTTTAAATAAATATACTTTATTACCTCATAAGAGTTTTGATACAGAGGTTTTAGAGAAAGAAAGTAATTTATTAGTAATTAGTTCTGATGCTCATTGGAGCGATTTAGGAACTTGGGATAGATTATCATCAAAAATTTCAATACCAGACGATTATAATACTGATGTTATTAATTTTGAAAACAAAGAAATAGTAAACGATGGTCTTGAAAATGCTATTGTTGTTAATACACATGATGGAATAAAACTGATGAAAAAAAATATCAATAATAATGTTTTTAGACAATGGGGATATTACGAAGTGTTAAATATTTTTGATAGAGATTCAATTTACATTAAAATCAAAAAACTTACAATTATTGATAACAAAAATATTAGTTATCAATACCATAATCATAGAGCAGAAGAATGGTTTGTCTTAAAGGGAATGGGAGAAGTAATTATAGATGGAGAATATAGTAAAATCAAATCAGGAGACATTATAAAAGTTGATAGAAAAGTTAAACATTCAATTAAAGCACTTAAAACTCTTGAAATTGTTGAAGTACAATATGGTGATGAAAAAATCGAAGAAGAAGATATAGTTCGTATTGAATATGATTGGGATACAATAATAAAAGAACACTTAATCAAGCGTTCTAATTAAACATGAAATTTCTTCTGGTTTATTTACATATTTTTCATAGTTTGGAAATTTGCCAAAACCATATCTACACCAAATGAATTCAATGTTATTATTTAATGATGCATTGTAATCGCTTTGGGTATCACCAATGTAACAGGTTTGATTTTGTTTTAAATTATTTCTGTTCATCAATAACTTTATATTTTCTTCTTTAAATTTATTGGTGTTTCCATTGCATTCTGTATCCAAAAAAAACTCTATAAGATTGTAATGCTCTAAAAAACTTTCTATGTAGCCTTTTTGACAATTACTAACTATAAATAGTTTATATGATTTAGATAAGTCTTTAATTATAGGTATAATGTTGTCATATAATTTTGCTCCAAATTGAGTTAAATATTTTACTTCTTCAATTTCACATTTCTTCATGAGTTTTTCAGCCTCTTTATCGCTAAAATTTGGAAAAAGAAACTTTATATATTCGGCATTTGTTTTTCCCATCAAATTATCTAAATCTTTGGCATTGATGTTAATGTCAGGTATAACATTTTTCCATGCTTCAATGATTTGCTCTCGTGAATCCCATAAAGTTCCATCAAGATCAAATATAATATTTTTGATTTTAGACATAAGTCACCTCGTTAAATATAATACCATAAAAACAAAAAAAATTAAATGAAAAGGAGAAAATTAAATGAATACTATAGATTTTAATACTATTACAAAAGTAATAAATGTAAAAAAATTTTTAAAACTTGATGCAGTAAAGAGTTTAGTAATATATTCACCAACATCAGTAATAAAAAATAAAATTAATTTAGACAATGTGAACTTTGACTATTATAGTACAAATGAAATAACAAAAGAAAAATCAAAAATTGATAAAAAGTTTTCAACATTAAAAAAATATCATCAAATTATATCAATCGGTGGTGGTACTGCAATTGATATAGGAAAGTATTTATCTTATAAATTTAATATTAAACTTATTGCAATACCAACCATGTTATCAACCAATGCATATTCAACTAACAAAGTTGCTTTAGTAGTAGATAATAAAGTAATATCATTAGATGCAACAATGCCTACAAATATTTATTTTGATAATGATGTACTAAAGCAATCAATGGAAAATAATTTATATGGCATAGTAGATATTTTTTCAATATTTACAGCATTAAATGATTGGAATTTAGCTATTAAATATAACAATGAAATTAAAAGCAATGAATATGAATGGGCTAATGATTTGTTAAATTCAACAATGGAATATATTTTAAATAATAGTATCGCCTCTATAGAGAATGATGTATCATTTGTATATGCAAAAATAGGAGAGTCGGGATTGATTACTAATAAATATGGTAGTGGAAAACCAGAAAGTGGTTCTGAACATATTTTTGCAAAGGCTCTCGAAAAAGAAATTAATATACCTCATGCCATAAGTGTTGGAAATGGGATTATACTCATGACAATAGCTCAATATTTAATTACTAATAATAAAAAGGAATATGAAAAAGGTATGTCAATAATAAGTTTGTTGAAAAAAATGAAGGTTTTTGAGCTTAATGAAAAATATAGTATTAGTTATGGACTTGTAGAAAAAGTTTTTAACAATCTTAAACCAAGAAAAGATAGATACTCTGTCGTTGACTTAATATATAATAATCAAGAAATAAAAAATAAAATATTAAAAGAATACATTAATATCTTGAATTTAAAGGAGAATTAGAAATATGAAAATAGCAATATTAAGCCCTTGGACAGTAAAACCAACTTCTATTGGTGGAACTGAAAGATTTGTAATTGATTTAGCAGAATCATTTATAAATGCAAATAATGAAGTAGATGTTTATATGCTTTCAGGAGATTCATATATAAAAAATAAAGTTAATTATATAAGTATGAATCTGTTTAAAGATATAAATGAGGTTGACGAATATTTTCTTAAATCTCAGTTTAATCAATTTAATGATGAACAAAGTTTTGAAAATTTAGCAAAGAAAATAGAGGATAAGATATCATTTGATAAGTATGACTTAATACAATTAAACTCACAATTGTTTTTAAAAGTTGCTGAAGAAAAAGCAAGAATTTTTACAATTCATACTAATCCATTTGAATATAAATTGGATTGGGGGGAAATCTCTTTTGAGATAATGCTAAAGTTAATGTACAAAGAATCTATGATGGAAAAAACTTATTTTGTTACGCCTTCGAAATATTATGCTAATTTATATAAAGATTTGTCAAATACAAATATATATTTCATACCACATGCAATAGATGTTTCTAGGATTACTTCAGATAATGATAGAAATCAAATATTAGATAAAATGAATATAGAGCAAAATAAAAAAATAATTCTTTTACCAAGCAGACTTGAGCCTATTCAAAAACAACCAATGTTATTTATGAAAGCCTTTGCTTTACTAGATGATAATATAAAAAGTAATTATAAAGTTATATGCACTGGCAAAGATAAGCAATATGAGCAATTTATGGATGATATTTTAAATTTTTGTCAAAAGAATAATATTGATATATTAATTGATAGATTTGATAAGATGAGCGATGGATATAAAGTTGCAGACATTGTAATGTTGCCAAGTAAATCAGAAAGCTTTGGATATTCTGCTTTAGAAGCATTGTCTTTAGGAATAGTTACAATATTAAATAATATCCCTACATATAAAGAAATAGTAGATGGAGCAAAAAATTATTATTTATTTGATAATTCTGTTGAATCATTAAATGAAGTATTAAAAGAGGTATTAATAAAAAAAATAGATAGGGTTAATCAAACAGAAGATTGGAAAAATAGATATTCAACAAAATTATTTTGTATTCGATATTCTAACTTGATAAATATAAAAAAGTAAGTATTTTAAAAGTTATAGGAGATGATTAATTATGAAGAAAGAAATAGTAGGTGTTATTGGATTAGGGTATGTTGGAGCACCATTGGCATATTTGGTCGCTACAAAGGAATACCAAGTTATTGGAATAGATAATGATTTAAAAAAAATAAATGCAATAAGAGAAGAAAAAATGTTGCCAACACAATTGACCGATATATACAAAGATTATAAGAAAAATTTATTACTTACAAATGATTATAATGAACTAAAAAATGCAGATATTGTTATAATATGTGTTCCAACTCCAACAATTGATGATGTTCCAGATTTATCAATATTAAATAAAGTTATTGAAAGTTTGGCGTTTGTCATGAAAAAAGGAAGTTTGATTATAATAGAAAGTACAATCGCACCAGGTATGACAAGAAAGTATGTTCAAGAAAAATTATATGAAATTAATGGTTTAGAAATAAATAAAGACTATGAATTAGCATATTGCCCAGAAAGAATAGATCCAGGAAACAAAAAATATTGGGTAGGAAACATTAATAGAGTTTGTGGTGCAACATCTAATGATACTTTAAATAAAGTTTGTAATTTTTACGAAGATATAATTGATGCAAAGATAATTCCAATGCAATCAATCGAAGAAGCAGAATTAGTAAAAGTATGGGAGAATTCAATTAGAAATATGAGTATTGCCCAGGCTAATCTTTTGGCGAAAATTGCAGATAAATATAATTTTTCGGTAAAGAGATTAATAAATGGTTTAAACAGTAAAGTTGAGCAATTTGGATTATCAATAGCTTTTCCTGGTATTGGTCCAGGTGGACATTGCATTCCCGAGGATATTCATTATTTAATAAAGGCTGTAGAAGATAATGATAATGTTGATATGCAAATTTTTAAAGAATCTGTTAAAATAAATGAAAATATGCCTCAATATGCTCTTAGTAAATTATTGAAGGCAGTGAATAAAAATTGCGATAATATAGAGAATTTAAAAATAGTTATACTTGGAATTAGTTATAAAGCAAATACTGATGATATGCGTAGGTCACAAGCATTAGTATTGTTAGAAATGTTGAAAAAATATAATCCGAATGTTATTGTGTTTGATCCAATTGTTGATAATACACCTAAGTCAGAAATTGAAAGTAAACTTTCTGAAATTTTAAAAGATGCAAATGTTGTAATAGTTGGATGTCCACACAAAGAATTTTTAGAAATTAATTTTTCCAAATTTAATAATATCAAATATTTATTAGATTGCTGGAATAAGTTTGACAAATTAGCTATAAATTCAGATGGGATTAATTATATTGGAATTGGCGAATAGTGGGGGAGGTAAAAAATGAAAGATTGTCATGTTCATACAAATTTAAGTTATGATGGCAGAGCAACAATGCAAGAATATATTGATGTAGCACCTTCGAAAAATGTAGATGAAATCACATTTACAGAACATTATGATATTTCAGATGGTATGCATATTTCGTTGCCTAATATTGATTTAATGAAATATCATTATGAATATATGAAAATGAAAGATTCTTCTTCTATTCCTATTAATTTTGGTTTAGAAGTAGGATTAAGACCAGAACATGTTGCAGAAATACAAAATGAAATATCGAAATATCCATTCGACTTTATCGTAGGTTCTTCACATACAGTTGCTAATAGGGATATTGGCGAAGATAAAACTTTCTTCGAAGAATTTACACAACATGAAGCATACATGTTATATTTTAATGAAGTATTAAAAAATATAGAACTTTATGATGATTATGATGTATATGGACATTTAGATTATATTATTAGATATGGTAATTATGCTAATAAAAACTTAAGTTATAAAGATTATCAAGAAATATTAGATGCTATTCTATATGCTTTAATAAAAAAAGATAAGGGATTAGAAGTCAATTCTGCCACATACAGATTTGGAAATACATCTCCGCATCCTAATATAGAAATTTTAAAGAAATATAAAGATTATGGCGGAAAAATATTGACTATTGGTTCTGATGCCCATAAGTCAAGAGAATTAGCGAGAGATTTAGATTTAACTCTAGATGCAATAGAAAGTTGTGGCTTTGATGAAATATGCGTGTTTCATAAAAGACAACCAGACTTTGTTAAAGTGAAAAGTTTGAAAAGATAGGTGGTTATTTTGAATAATAAAAAAATATTTTCTCCATTTTTTAAGATAAATGACAAAAACGAGTTATTATATTTAGGAAAGCAAAAAATTTGTAAACTTTCAAATGATGAAGAAATAAATGAGTATATATTAAAAAATGAGGGCGTGATTTATGATGAATTTTTAAATCATTCTGTAAAAAATAATGCTTTAGTATTAGAACCTCATTCAGATGATTTTGCTTTATCAGTATTAGGTTGTACTTTAAATGAATATAATACGACAGTGTTAAATATATTTTCAAAGACTAATCCTGAATATTTTACATGGAAAGATAGTATATCTATATCAGATTCAGAATATGAAAAAATTAGATTGGATGAATCATCTTTTGTTGTTGAAAGATTATTGGGACAACAGTTTATATCTATGAGAGAAAAATCAACTAGAATTAGTAGTGAAGATATAGATAAAATAAAAAATAGGATTAAAAATGAAATAAGATTATATCTAAAACATAACTTAACTGATACAATTTTTGCTCCAATGGGAATAGGTAATCATCCAGATCATACAGTAGTATTTGATTCTGTATTAGAAATAATAGATGAATTGAAGAATTATGAAATTATTTTGTATCCAGAATATCCATATGCAAGATGTAAAAAATCATATATTGAAAGATTAAAATATGTATCTGAAAGATTAAATATCACTCCTAGGTTAAAAGATATTTCTAGTAAGTTGGATTTAATAGTTGACTGTATATCAGCATTTAAATCACAATTTGATGATATAAATAGAAACCAAATGTTAGCAATTGTTAGAGAAGATTGCAGGGCATTGTCAACAGAGTATAAAACAGATAATATAGTCATGGTTTATTTTAATATTGGAGGTAAAAAATATGAAAATTAGTTTTTTTGATGATGAACCGGAAATTTATCCATTACAATATGGTGGAAAAGCCAGGACAATTATTAATTTAGCAAATGAGTTTATAAAGCATCCAGATGTTGAAGAAGTAAAAATATTGAGCCGTTCAATTTTTTCTGAAAAAAAAGAATTTGTAAAAAATGGGGTTAAATATATTTCTTTGGATGATACCAATACAATGGAATTAATTGCTAAAGAATGTCAAAATGTTGATATTATGAATATTCATTGTTGCTCTTTTACATTTCCATTTATAAAATGTAAGGCAAAAAAATTATATTTTTTGCATGATGTTTTGATAGCTACT
>ERZ779737.667-NODE-667-length-30943-cov-3.399767_pt1 | contig 30943 bp, 24 predicted proteins | sample MGYA00511889_ERZ779737 | MGnify/ENA primary metagenome ERZ779737 (study PRJEB29588, sample SAMEA2163575) | human gut metagenome | biome: human gut; feature: human-associated habitat; material: faeces | place: Denmark | collected 2008/2010 ... | reverse complement strand
TTTCTTCTTGAACTATTTCCACATCCTTTTCTACCTTACAAGTAGAAAAACAAATACCAGTTAATAGTAAAACTCCCAATAAAATATTTTTCATAGTATTTCTTCCTTAAATACTAACTTCTCTATACGATGCCTATAAAACTAAGACATATATAATTTTCATTAAATATATCTATCATCATGGTTCCTAAACCAACCATCCTAAAAGAATAAGATATTGGTAGAAACCATGATGTAAAATCAGAATAAAAATATCAAAACCTTATTGAATAAGTTTACCTTTCAATACTTGCATCCAATAACCACCAATTACAGAACGAGCCTGGAAGCCTCTCTGATTAGGTTCAATAGTCCATGTCCAATCACTCATAGGAACTCTATCTGGAGTTTCATTCATAAATTTATAAATTGGAGAAATAAACTTCTTGAAAGTAGCAGTATCATTACTCATAGCAGCAGTCCACATAATCCAATCATTCTTAGTATATGTTTCCCGACTATCAAGAGGCAAACCATATGTATTCTGTTTTGTCAAATAATATGCAATTTCTTTTTGTGCTACACTTTCTGGGAAAATATTCAATCCTAGTAATTTATCCCAAACCAGATTATACTTTTGACTCCAAGTACCAGATTTGTCAAAAGTCAATCGATAATGATCTCCATCATCTGCCATTTTTATCCACTGAGCAGCCATGTCCTTTGCCTTACTTATATATTTTTCCGCAATATCCTGTTTTCCAAGCATTCCAGCTAATTTTCCATAAGAAGCGACACCTAAAATAGCTTTAATAGAAAGATTTGCATTATGAGCAAAATGTCCTGCAAAATCGTCTGTACAAAGTTGGTTTTCAGGATCAAGTCCTTTCTCCAATAAATAATCCGCCCAAGTTGTAAGCACTTCCCAATGCTTTTCTGCATATTGCGCATTTCCTTCTACAGTAGCAATAGCAGCAGCAAGAATCAACATATTTCCATTTTCATCAAACACATAATCATGGTGCAATTTGTAATTGCCAAGATCATATACCTTTGTTACCTGCCCAAGACGGTTCACCTGTGCCATCTTCTTTTCGGAAATACTGTAATACATCGAATTCTCGTCAAAGATAAGCCTATGACTTCGGTATCCCAGAAGAGGAACTTCTCCTCTTAAGACTCCGTTATTGTCATAATAATACATAAAATCCATAGAAGGACTGTCATTTCCAAGTACCACATACAGCCCGTCTTCTAACTTGTCCGCACTTTGTTTTACATCCGCATCAAGCTGTACTGCCTCTTCTCCATACAGACTTCCCATCTCATATACGATTTCCTTCGTATCCGTAGAACCGTCTTCATTCGTTATATAGAATGTAATCGTATTCTCCGTATCCGGGATCAGACCGATCACCTGAAATTCATGCTCTTTCTGATACTCTTCATCCTGATATACATTTCTGCTAAAGTCGGCAATATCATCCTCCTTTACATGAATCGTATAAGAAACTTTCACCGCCGAATCTGTCTCAAAATAAACATACAATGACTGTGTATTGGTTCCAAAAGGATTGTATTCGATCAGCATATTACTCAGTGTATACTCCTGAGATTCTTTTTTCTTTTCCAGTTCGTCCGCTATTTTCTGCTGCTCTTCTGCATTGTATGTTTTTTTGATCTTCTCATAGATTTTTTTCTGTTTTTCATTCATTACATTTGCTTCATTATCTGACATTTTCTGTTCTTTTTTTTCATCAGACTCTGAAACCTGTTCTTTCTTCGTTGTGCTCTTCTCTTTCGTGTCTGCATTTGCACACGCTGTCATTCCCATCGCAAGTATCATAGCCAACATTCCTGCAGTCATGATTCGCTTTTTCACTTTTTCTATCCCACTTTCTTATTATTTTTTCACAGTTACAAATATTTTAACAAGAATTTGTGTTAAAAATATGAAATATGGTCATTTTTATTTTAATTATTCGTTTTTGCTCTGCACCTCCGTATTTTTCAACTCATATATTACGATTCCACCTTTTTCTTCACAGCCCGTTTTCCACAACTCCATTAGATCCAGTCTGACTTTTTCCCCGTAAGTAGCCACATCGATCCACATACCCTGTTCATTCTTTTCATATCCGACCACAAGAAACCAGTGCCAGATGAAATCTTTGTACTTTTCAACATTCAAATGTCTCAACATCAGATATGGTACCGGAAGTCCCTTATCAATCCTGTCTTGGTAAAAAGCAATATAATCTGTGAGCACATTATCAATTTTTGCATCTCCAATTTCATTCATATTTTTTAGGAATGAAAGAAGAAACGGCATCTTGTAAGAAAGACTGTAATCACGTTCTTCCAGGAAATCAAAGAAGTCCGTTTTGATCGTTTCCTCTGTATGTTCTGGAATATTATTTTCCTCACGAATCTGCTTCACATGTTCTGGTGCAAAAAGATAAATTTTTCTACTTCCAAAAGCAATCATTTCATCCGGAGAAATTTTTCCTTTGGTAACCCAGCTGGTAATAGTTCCAGTGCTTAAATAAAATTCTCTCGCCAGCTGCTCCTGATTTAAGTAATCGCCGTATTTTTCTTCGAAGGTTTCAATATCCACTTGCACAATACGTTCTACCGTTTCGTGCAGTCCATCTACCTCTATTATGTCTCCCAAGGAATAATCTCTTTTTAAAATACTTCCGAATGCTATATAAAATGGATTTGCAAAAATCGAATGCATGGAACACGCCTTTGCCATGGCACCATATTCATCTACTACGTCAATGACAAACACGTTCGTTTTTGTATTTGTCCGACGAAGTCCTCTGCCAATTTGCTGCATATAAAGAACCTTCGAAAGTGTTGGCCGTGCCATTACCAGAATTCCAAGTTCCGGATAATCCCATCCCTCCGAAATCATTTCACAGGCACACAGAAAACGTATCTTTTTCTCACGGAACTGTTGCATAATTTCATCTGTATTTTTTTCTTTTCTGGTATATGCCTTTGCCAAAAGGCCTTTTGCATTTAATACACGTTCCATTTCCTGTGCATGATTCGTATTCGCACAGAATACTACGCCCTGCAACTGCCCGGCTTTTCCTTTTGAAAAATAGTGTTGCAAAACATCTGCAATCAATTCATTTCTGGATTTTACACGAATGCTCTTTTCCAAATCGGCATTAACATAATCTTTGCCATTAAACCGAATATGACTCAAATCCAAATTGGTTTCAATACGGTATACATTTGCCTCTGCAACAATTTTCTTTTGCATTGCGTCAACCAGAGATAATCCAGTCTTGTAATTACCAAATACTGTCTCCAGCTTCTTTTTATCCGGTCGTTGATCTGTAGCTGTAAGACCAATCAAAAAATCCGGAGTAAAATACTGAATTACGCGTTTTAAAACCGGCGAAACAGCATGGTGTGCTTCATCTACTACAATATAATTGTATTTCTCCTGTGCACATTCCTGATAGTGCCGCATCATATAAGCAAATGAACAAATTTCTATTTGCTCCTGCAAATCCGGAAGAGATTTTTCTACGCGATGTTTCCAGTCATCAATAATATTCGTATTTGGTGCCATAATAAGCGCATAAAATTCTGGATTTTGTCTAGAAAAAATGCGAAGATCTTCTTCAACAATCTTGGATTTTCCACTTGCTGTCGGAAACACAACCAAAAATGTGTTTATGCCAGCAGCACGTTGCTTTTGAATTTCTTCGAGTGTATTTTCCTGATGCTCATATAATTTTACCGATCGATCCGCAAGGATTCCATTTGCCTCAAAATCATTTGTATTTTCTCCAAAGAATAATTTAATGTCATCTTGCATCCGGTTTTTAAACGCACAATCTTCTTTTGAAAATCGAAATAACTTTATTCCCCATGCGGTACATGTATTCTGCTTTTTTAATTGTTTACGATACTTATCAAGTCCAATTGCCTGTGGATGATGATACTCCCGCCCATTTTCTTCCACGGCTTTGTTTCCATGTTTGGTATGTAGAAAATAATCCAGGAAATAATTGTTGCCTTGATTATCTATAATTCCATACTCACGGGATAGGTATTTCAAACCATCCATACCATATACTTCTGCGAAATTATCTTCAAAATCAATCTCTAATGGTGAGGCATCTGCTGAATCCGAACGATCAACAACATATTTTTGTGGCGTGCCCGTTCGTTGTTCAGAGTCTTTAAGTACGGTATCAATGTTATCCATATCTTCTTTTAAAAAGCGATACAATTTTTCATAGCGATTCATATAGGAATTTTGCTTATCAGTAATCAAAGTGTAAGGGAAAGCCTTTTTACCTGCCTCCAAGCTGCATATTCCATCATCAATAATAATGACCTCCTGGTCTTTTGCATAAAAATAACTTGCACCACCATTTGGATATGTTACCGTTTCTACCAGATCATATTGTCCATTTTCCAGCTTTAATACTTTATCCATTCGTCACACTTTCCTCAGTATAAGATTCAGCCATTGTTCCGATTCACGTCCCGGTCTTACATCTCCTGTCAGCCATTGTTCTTCTATTTTCACATGACTTATACCTCTTAAAAATCTATCAAATGTTTCTTCCGTAAAATCAGTAAAATATCTTCCATTTCGTTCGCCCTCAAATGTCCCATACTTAAAAGATGTATAAGTCACTCCGTTATCTTTCAATGCGTGCAACATTCGTTGCATAACATTTTTAAGTTCATCTTTTGACAAATGTAAAATAGAGGAACAAGCCCAGATGCCATCATATTTCCTCTGCTCGTCCAGCTCCTGAAATAACATATGTTTAACTGGAACTCCTGCATATGTACTTGCTAATCTGCACAATTCTTCTGAACCATCTGTAGCTTCCACCTTATATCCGTGATTCATAAAATACTTTGTATCACGACCTGATCCACAACCAAAATCTAAAATAAGTGCATTAGGCTGTAACAATGCAAGGAACTTGTCCTGCGTTGTTGAGAAGTCTACAGATTGTGTCATTTTAGAAAAGCTATTTGCATTTTGATTATAGTAATCTATAGTTTTATTCTCATTCATATAGATCTTCTCCATTTATTTTTTTTAATACAATATCTGGATTAAATCCAGGAGGTGTAGGTTTAAATTTTTTATCATAAGCCTGCAAAGTATAACCTTTAAGTTGGAATTGACGCATTTTAGCAATGTCAATCTCATCCACTAAAATTGTGCTATTTATTCCACCTTTTGTCCTTACAATATCTTTTTCCTCTGTTTTTGATGGTTTCGTTATTCTACTATCTCCATAATCTGAAGAATTAACCTGAACACAATAGCAATGGATATCACGACTTAAAGACTCAAGTATATTACTATAATAATTCACATCTTTATTCCATTCTATTGCAACCAAAAAATCTGCATATGATTGAAACAATGCACGTTCTGTAATAGAGGTTAATTCAAAACAACAATATACAGGAAAATAGCAGTCATGCCATCGGTAAAGTTCATAGTTATTACCCTCTACAGCAGCTAAACGATATCCGTTTATCTCTTGTTGTTCAAACGGTGCATAATGATTTTTTAGGTGAAAAGATATAATTGCACTTCTATTAGCCAAGTCTTCATATGGTAAAATAACAGCTGTCAAATTGAAAATGTTATTTCCCATTTTTATATGCTCTATCCCTGTTACAATAGCAATATTATTGCGTGCACATGTCCTTGCAACTGTTGACAACCATTCAAACGGTACATAAGCCTCCGGCATTATTAACAAATCTGCTTTTTCATCTATTGCCTCATTAATTATTTTGGATAAATCTCTATACCTTTGATAACTTCGATTCGGTTTATTTATAATTAATTTTTCAAAATTATTATGATTTAAACATACATTTGCAATAGCAATTCTTAATTTACTCTTAGCAGAATTATGTACTTCAATTAAAAATGCAGATTTCTCTACTATATTTTCTTTTCCAAACTTTCTCACATTGAAAAACTGTTCAATTTTACTAATATCATCTTGTACATGATAATTGCTTGAAGTGTAATTGTTTATTTGGCTATCATACATCTCCTTTAAATCAACAAATGGTTTTTTTACATTCTTTAGTTGCTCTATGCAAGAAATAATTGAAAAATCATACATTGTAATAAGATATGGATAATATACATAATCACATTCCCATTTTTCCTTACAAAATAATATAACATCATTATAATTGCTTAAATTAACTTTATCCTTAGAACCATATATTTCTTCCATATGAAGCATATCCACAAAAATTGGCATTACAGATTTGTCCATCATTTTTGTGTTGCAATAAGCTTTTCTATGACTTTCATTCACAATATGCTGAGATATAAAATCTCTGTTCACATATGTTCTATTCAAATCGGCAATAAACTCTTCTGCCTTCATACCCCAAACTAATGATAATGCCCTACTTAATACGGAATATAAATATTTATTCAAAGTTTCTTTAACTACTTTACATATATTTGCATTCTCATAAGTTAATGTATCTATCGCATCTACAAAACTATCTACAATTTTATGTAATGTACTCCATGATTCATTAATCACTAGTATTTCAATAATTTTTTCCCAAACACCATAGTTTTCAATAATTACTCTCGGATTCAATATTCTACAAATCTGTACTTCAAATCCATTTTCTTTCTCATCATTAATCAGTCCCCCTATGCGCAGATATTTACCTAGCATTTTTGACAATTCAAATTTGTCAATTGAAATTCCTGTAATTCCTCGAAATTTATTTATAGTTTCATCATTTTGCAAATCATAAATTTGACTGTAATCGTCTTTCTGAAAAATAGTTTCATCTTCCGGCATATGACGAAATTCGCTCTTATTTTTTGAAATATTTTCTTTAAAACACGTGATCAAAGCATCTGATTCTCCACTTTTGAAATAAAATATTTTCACCTTATCATTTTTTATTACAATTCGAGAGTTATCATTCTTTATTGGATTATATAATTTGTTTAATATATATGTATAACTTTCCTTCCCCTGTTCAACAGACTCTCTAAATAAAAGAGAGTACTTACTATTATTTTTACATCCTGTCTTTCCTAGTCCTTTCCAATTTGAACATTGTTCCATAAAAAATTCAATTATATCTTTCGACTCTAATTCGTCGGAAATGGATTTTTTATACAACTCACTATTCGCTTCTACTTTATCGACAATAATTACATCGTCAACATATCTTCCAAAATAAATAGGATTCCATCCATCTAAGATTGCCTTATCAAAATTTTTCAATGCATAATTTGCCAAAACATTAGAAGGTAAAAATCCAATAGGTAAAATTCTTAATCCATTAAACTCATCAAACAATCCAGCATATGCCACGATAACATCATAAATAAAATTATTTAAATCTCTTATTTCCTGACTATCGTCCCCTAATAAAACAATTTCATTTTCATAAATTTCATCCATTAACTTTTGTGAAATATCGACTGAATAATAAAATCTTTTAAAATCTAAAGTCAACACAACCACATCTTGTCCTTGATGCAAATGATTCATTGCTTCATCCATAGCCTTATCTCTCCAACTTTCATATTGTTGAAAATAAGGTTCAAATAAATAAGGCGAATATGTAGGTTCCTCACTAAATTCGCTATATAGCTTTTTTCGTATTCTATTGCCATATGAATGCGCATACATCTTCTCATCTATACGATAACCTATAATTAATAGCCAGAGTACCCCTAAAATATGCCCTCTTATGTCCATATCAATAAAATACTGATTGTCTGTTATTTTAATGCTTTTGTTAACATAATTTCTTATCAAATTTCCAGTCTCAGGTGCTAAATTTTTAGGAAACGCATGATAAGAAATATTTGATAAAATATCATCAAACAAATCTTTTCTTGTTTCCTGACATAAAAAATTTTTTGCAAATTCATCTAAGTATTTTCCAATATCACCACAAGCTGTTTCAAAATCAACCAGCTTATCTCTTAATATACTTTGCGTTTTATCATAATACAAACTTGATTTCAATTTTTTATATGCTATTTTTATAAGTCTTTCATCAATTACCAATTATGTTACTCCCCCCTCGATTTATATTTTACCCAACTAGCTCTTTTTCCCACATTCGTCTTTTATATCAAGTTTTCATAGAAAAATTGACAACTCTTTTCTAATATGTCTATTATACTCCCCTTCCCCTTTCATTTCTACAATACACATTATTTTTAGACCTTTTTCGACTGTTTATCTCTGACTTAAACGCATCTTTACCAATCCTCCCCAGTCTCGTCCATCGCATCATCCACTCCATCCGCATAATCACTATCGCTGTCATATCGGTCATAATCGTAATCGCCGTCCATGTAGATATCGTCATATCCATCATCATAAGAATCATAAGCGCTTTTTTCGGAGCTGTTCTTCTTTGTGTCGCTACTATAACTACGATTCGTACTTTCCTGATCACCCGCAGAAGAACTGTCGGAAGACTTGCTATCATAGGTAGAACTTCCGTATGAAGAGTATCTGCTGCCAGACGATTCATGAAGATAACAATAGTTGCTGTCACTTGCCCTTTTGTTATTGCATCCTGCCTTTATGCACTTTGGTTCGCCTGCTTCCCCGATAGTGCCGATCACATAAAGGATACCGATGATTACCAAAAATATTGCAACGCTCTGTCCAAATGAATTTTTACTCATATAACTCCGCCTCCTTGTTCGTGCCACAATTTTCTATCCCACTTGCAGCTGCAAATTTGCAAACAGGTCTCCGATCGTGCAGCTTAAGTGTTCCTCTGTCTCCGGCATCGCATAGCTGAGTAACTGAAAATCCGGATATTTTTCTAACTTTTCTATCAGATATCCGGTATTGATAGCATCGTCCAATCCGTCATGAAATTTTCCTTCCGGCTCGATATCCGAATTACACAATGCTTCTTCAAGGCTATACAGGCGATTCAACTGAAACCGTTTCTTAAATACCGCCTGGTAGTCAATCCAGCGCTCTTCTTCCATAAAGGTTTCGAGCTTTTTGCTTTCGATATTTTTTGCTTTGATTTCGTGAAGAATCTGATTTCTGTCGGATTCGCTCCATGCATAAACTTGATACTCCCGTTCTCCGATCCAGTCGATCAGATGCTCCAATGCTTCTTTTATCCCCGGCGCGTTCTTGATATTCCGGTTATGAATGCCTGTCATATTTTCAATGAAATGATCTATCACGCCATATTCCGGATGCACGTACTGGCAAAGTGTCGCGATTCTTTTGAATTCGTCATCCAGCAGAACTGCTCCGATCTGAATCGTTTCATTTGCGTATTTATATTTACTGCGATAGAGCTTTGGCACTCTGCACATTTCCAAATCGATCACTAAATAATTCATAGGTACCTCCTATCTTCCGCTTCCGGAACCGAACAACATCATAAATAAATAGAGCCACCCCAAAAGCTTTTTGATTTCTCAGGATGACTCCATTATGCCAAATTACAAGTCCATAAATCTCCACTTGTAATCCGAATCTTTGTTCTATTTTTCTCGATACTGCTCTGCCAATCGTTTGATTTCTTCGTTTACCTCATGCACCAGATTTTCCGGTCCGATGATTTTTGCTCCGCTTCCTAATGCCATGACCCAATGCACAAAATGTTTGCTTGCAGCGACTTTTACTGCTACTTTAAAATGCTCGTCATCAACTCTGCTCATCCGCACTTCCTTACCGAACCGGTCGATCATCACTCCCGCCAGGCTGTTTTCACACAATATTTCTACCGTCTGTTCTTCTCCGTCAAACATGTTGAACATCTTTTTCGCGTAGGCTGCCATATCCACTTCTTTGAATTTCTTCCTGCCCTCGCGTCTAATGGATTCCACTTTGATCTTAAGCATTTTGTCCACGCGGTAATGTTTGATTCTATCTGCTTTTGCATCATAGCCGACCAGATAGTAATTCTCATCATCCCACGATAAGCCCCATGGGCTGATTACATAGCGTTCGCCATTTCTTCGTAGTTCCGGTTCTTTTTGCACATTCCACTGAAAATACCAGAAGGAAATCTGAAGATTCTGAGAAATCGCGTTATGGATTGCATCGACATTTTCCATGATGTCATTGTTCATTGCTTTGACGCGCCCTGCGACATATACCTGACGCTGCAACATGGAAGCCTGCGGTTTACTTGCCAGACGCTCGATTTTCTGAATAAGTTCATTGGATTTTTGCTCGGTGATAAACTTTGCCGACGCGACCGAATCTACAAGAAGCTTTAACTCCGCCAATTCAAAATCGCGATTGATCACCTGATAGTGAGAAGTTCTTCCATACTGCGTTTTCTTAATTTTGATGCCGAAATCATTCAGCTGCGCAATATCATCATATAGGCTTTTCCGTTCTGCCGTCACATTGTAAGCTGTCAGTTTGTCTATGATGGTCTGCAAGGCAATGTCATTTTTTGCGTCCGTGTGCTCAAGCAATATTTTTGCAAGATATAAAATCTTTAATTTCTGATTACTTCTCGGTCCCCGTCTTTGCTTTTCTTCCGGAGCGGATAATTCATCGGGCATAGTTATACCTCCACAAGCATTGCTCTTACCGCTTCGTTGTATTCTTCTTCCGAATATATTGTTAAAATTTTTTCTTTGGTCAATCCAAGTGAAATCATATTTTGAATTGCCTCAATTCGTTCGGCCTTTCGACCCTCAGCACGGCCTTTTGCCTCTCCTAATTCACGTAATCGTTCTGATTCGAGTTGCAAAATTTTTCCACCCATAAGATCACCTAACCTTTCTCTTACTTTTTCATTTTCCTTTGGAATGATATGATCTGCAATCTTTTCGATAAGTGTGATTAAATCGATATAAAGAGAGGATTTCTTATCATCCATACATTGTTCTAACGCATCACTGATTTTTTGATAGTCGGCTAATAATTGCTCCAGCTTTTTCGTGTTATTACCTGAATTTTTCAGGAAACTTTCGTAGCGCAATATATGATATGGAAGCAGTATTAACAGTCGTTTTTCGATTATTGAATCCACAGTATAGTTTTGTGCCCGCAAGATTGGAACTCGATAGAGAATCTGTTGACCGTCTGCAAACTTCACGATTGCCTCGTGATGTTTTGGTTTTTCCCATGTAATATGTTACCTTTCCTTAAGTATATAGCAAAAAGAACTGATTTAACAGTCTTTTGTGAGCTAAAAATAGTTTGCCTAAAATAGTTTGTACATTATTAAATTTTAAAACTGATTGGTAATGTGGGCGATACGCCCGAACATATGAAATTTCTTGGGGATATGGTAAGACTATATAAATAAACGTCTTGTGCACATTATAGCACTTATGATGCATTATGTCGAGATATTTTTAAGTGATTATTTACTGATTGGTTTTCGGTTGTCGATTACTATCAGCAATTTCCTGCTGAATCCATGTCATGATTACATCCACCAGATAGTCCTGCTGCACCTGACTCAATTCCCTTCCCGGCTGCATTTTATGCCATTTACGTATGCATTCTCTGCAACATGTCGCAGTTGCATGCTGTGCAATAAATACAGGATGCCCCTTCATTGGTATCTGCTTTCCATCATTCGGGATAATTGCCGGTGCTTCGCGTTTTGCAATAAAATCTCTGGCATGCTGCCGGATCGTATCCATTCCTTTTTCATTAATATAATCGATGTCTTTCTGTTTCAGATGAAAACTGCTTCGAAACTTGGAATTTCCAAGTTTCTGAAACAGTTGTCTGTACCATTCTTCTTTTGTCAATGATTTCCACCTTAAAATTCTTTTGCTTTCCTATTACTTATCACAATTTACTTATCATGTGTTTATTATACGCCCCTTTTTCCTCTATTTCTACAACATGCATTATTTTGATAGACATTTTTTCAATTTCTCCATCCACTCTCGAATTCTTTTCCTAAATAAATGCTTCCCGGGGTATATACACCAAAATCTTCCTCCAGTACCCCATTTTCGTACAAAAAGCACCTTAAAACATCCCTTTTGGGGTCTATCCGAAAAAATCATTTCAAAATACCCCACATTTTACAGAAAGCGGGGTCCCAGCTTAAAATTTTTCTACATGTACCCCTGTGAGAAATATCGATAAGCTTTTTGGGGCAGGAATGGGGTCCTGGAGGAAGATTTTTTTCTATGTACCCCGCACTACAGCCCCACCAATATTACTACCCTGTTATGCCCCATCAGATCTACTATCTGCTGTCCCCAACTGATGCTACTATCCTGCTACACACAACTGACGCTGCTATCCTGCTATACACAACGGATGCCACTATCTACAGTCGCCCCGCTCTCCTCACAAAAATAGAACAGGGCACTTACATCACATTCGATGCAAGCGCCCCAGTCCTTATATGTCTTAATACATCTTATCTTAATACATCTCTGGTCTTCTGTCCCGGAAAAGGCCCCAGCTTCTTCTCTCACGTTCCATCTCATCGAGATCAAACTTATGCATTATGAATCCTTCCGACTCTCTATCCATTTCTTCTACCACTTCTCCTGTGGCATCGGTAATAAACGACGAACCATAAAATGTGAGTGCCGACTTTTGGTTTCCATTCTCTATGCATGGCTCAACCGTCTCTGTTCCGACTCTGTTCGCCGCAACGACAGGCATAAGATTACATGCAGCATGTCCCGTCATGCAACGTCTCCAGTGTGGCATACTGTCACACTCCAGAATCGGTTCACTTCCAATAGCGGTCGGGTAAAACAGTATTTCTGCCCCTGCAAGTGCCATTCCTCTTGCGGTTTCAGGAAACCACTGATCCCAGCATATTCCGACTCCGATTGTTCCATATCTCGTCTTAAATGCCCGAAATCCTGTATCTCCGGGTGTGAAGTAGAATTTTTCCTGATAATAATGATCATCCGGAATATGTGTCTTTCTGTATATTCCAAGTACGCTGCCGTCTGCATCGATGACGGCTACGGTATTAAAAAGCTGACGGTTGTCTCCCGCTTCATAAAAGCTGACGGGGATAACGACACCGAGCTTCTTCGCAAGCTTTTTCATGCTTTGTACAGCATCATTTTCTTCAAGTGGCTTTGCGTATTCATAATATTCATATCTTCTCTCCTGACAAAAATACTGTCGTTCGAAAAGTTCGGATGGAAGTATGATTTGTGCACCATTTTCAGCTGCTTTCGTAATCAGATCTGATTCTTTTTCGATATTCTCTTTTACGTTTCTGCTGCAACGCATCTGTATTGCAGCGACTGTAACCTCTCTCATGATTCGCTCCTTTCTGTTTGTAGTTTATACGAAATAGGCACCTGCTGCGTGATGCAGTGAATATTTCCACCACCTACAATAATGTCACGTGCAAATATCGGATACACCTTTCTGCCCGGGAAAAGTCCTCCGATGATCTCAAGTGCTTGTTGATCCATCGCATCCCCAAACTGTGGAATCAATACGCCACCGTTTGTGATGTAAAAATTGACATAACTTGCTGCAAGCCGCTCTCCGGCTTCACGCTCGTCTTCACCGTCTTCAAATGAAAAGCCTGCTAATTCATATTCTGTAATACAGACCGGTTCTTTTGGAATCGGCACTTTATGAACTATGATTTTTCTGCCTCTTGCATCTGTCTCCTTTTCCAAAACTGCAAAATCTGCATGGGACATACGATACTGTGGATCATTTTCATCATCCGTCCACGCAAGTACAACATGTCCGGGTGCGGTAAAAGCACATACGTTGTCGACGTGTTCATTTGTCTCATCATTATATATACCAGATGGAATCCAGATGATTTTTTTTGCCCCAAGATAATCTTCCAGTTTACGCTCTATCTCTTCTTTGGATAAGGATGGATTACGGCCTTTACTTAAAAGGCAGCTCTCTGTGACGATCACAGTACCTTCCCCATCTGTATGAATTGCCCCACCCTCTAACACGAAGGGATGCGCATCATATACATCATACCCTGTCTGCCGGCAAAACAATGTGGCTACTTTATCATCTTTTTCCCAGTCTGCATACAGGCCGTCAAACTCGCCGCCCCATGCATTAAAGCACCAGTCAATTCCTCTTACATCACCTGTTCCGTTGATTACAAATGTCGGTCCGACATCCCTTGCCCATGCATCATCGGATTCCATCTGCATATAATGAACCGGAAAATCACAGGTATAGCCTTTCTCTTTTCTGACTGCTTCAACCGTTTCCCTTGCATGATCTATGAGATTGGCTTCTGCAAGAAGATAAACCTGCTCCGATTCTGCAATCGCACATATGACATTTGCAAATGCTTCCCTTGCTTTCTTTGCTCCATAGATCCATGAGCCCGGTCTCTTTGGCCATATCAGAATGGTTCCTTTATGCATCTCATACTCTGCCGGCATATAAAATCCATCTGCACTAGGACAGCCTGCATTTAAAATCTTCATATCCAAATCTCCTGATCACCCTGCACTCCCCATCTGCATCCATCACTGCAATATCCGGGAGTGGCATTCCGTTAAATGTATTATTTTTCACCATGGAATAGATTGCCATATCACAAAACGTAAGCCTGTCACCGATCTGAATCTCCCTGTCAAAAGAATAATCACCGATGACATCCCCTGCAAGACATGTACACGATGACAACCGGTAGGTATATTTCTTCTCTCCTGCCTCCCCGCTGTTCTTTAGTGGCGGACGATATGGCATCTCAAGCACATCCGGCATATGGCATGCAGCTGATGTGTCTAATATAAGTATTTTTACATCCCCATTTTGAACAATGTCAAGTACCGTTGTCTCAAGATATCCTGCATTCAGCGCAACCGCCTCACCCGGTTCAAGATAGATTTCAAGGTCGTATTTTTCCTGCATATGTGTGATGCATTCTTCCAGCTTGGCTATATCATAATCCGCTCTTGTAATATGATGTCCACCACCCATGTTAAGCCATTTGAGATTGTATAATAAATCGCCGAACTTTGCCTCGACTGCATCCAGCGTCTTTTCCAGATCATCGGAATTCTGTTCACATAAAGTGTGAAAATGAAAGCCATCTATCTGTGACAAATCCAGACCGTTTGCAATCGCCCGGTCAAGTTCTGCCCTTGTGATGCCAAGTCTGGAACCTGCTCCGCACGGGTCATAGATTTCATGCCCTTCCTGCGTGGAACACTCCGGGTTAATTCGAAGCCCTGCACTTATCGGCATCTTCTTTTTGGACTTTGCCGCCTGAATTTTTGGCAGATGACACAGATACTGCGATACAGAATTAAACACGATATGGTCACAGATTTCTACAAGTTCATCCATCTCTTCCGGCAAAAAAGCAGGACAGAATACATGGTTTTCTTTCCCCATCTCTTCATGCGCAAGGCGGGCCTCATATAGCCCGCTTGCCGTTGTCCCACTCAAATATCTGCCTATAAGATGATATTCACAAAATGCGCTAAATGCCTTCTGGGCAAGAAGAATCTTTGCACCGGTCCTTTGCATTACGCCATTCAAAATTTTAAGATTGTCCGTCAACCTGCCTTCATCTATCACATAGCAGGGAGTTGCAAGCTCGTTTATCCTCATACATTTCTCCAAATTTTATGCTCTGCATATTTTCGATTATAATTTGTCCTAATCCATGTGTACCGACGCATCTGCTGTCTTATAGCAGTCTACAGGCACTGGATTTTCTACAACTTTCCATGGAAGTCCAAACTTATTAAGTGCCTCCATATATGGATCCGGGTCCATCTCCTCTAAGTTAAACACTCCCGGCTTTTTCCAGAGTCCTGTCACAACCATCATGGAACCGATCATTGCCGGAACACCCGTTGTATATGATATTGCCTGTGATTCGACCTCTTTGTAACACTCCTGATGATCGCAGACATTATAAATATAGATTGACTTTTCTTTTCCGTCCTTGATTCCTGTGAAAATGCATCCGATGTTTGTCTTGCCCACAGTACGCGGTCCAAGTGATGCCGGATCCGGAAGGAGTTCTTTCAGAACCTGGATTGGAACAATCTCTTTTCCGTCCACCATGATCGGGTCCGTTCTAAGCATTCCAACATTTTCAAGGCATTTCATGTGCGTCAGGTAACTCTGTCCAAAAGTCATAAAGAACCGGATTCTTTTGATTCCCGGAATGTTCTTGGCAAGAGATTCTATCTCCTCATGATGAAGAAGATACATATCTTTTTCACCAACCTGGTCGAAATTATACTGCGCGCGCCACTCCATTGGCTCAGTCTCGACCCAGTGACCATCTGTCCAGTAGGAACCATTTGCAGATACCTCGCGAAGATTGATCTCCGGATTAAAGTTTGTGGCAAATGGATATCCGTGGTCACCGCCATTGCAGTCAAGGATATCAATTGTGTGAATCTCATCAAAATAATGTTTTAATGCATATGCGGAAAAAACGGAGGTCACTCCCGGATCAAATCCACTTCCCAGAATAGCGGTAAGTCCTGCTTCTTTGAACTTTTCCTGATATGCCCACTGCCATGAATAATCAAAGTATGCTGTAAATCCTAAATCCCTGCAGCGCTTCTCATAGATAACTCTCCACTTTGGATCCTCGGTATCCTCGCATTCATAATTAGCCGTATCAATATAATCGACACCACACGCGAGACATGCATCCATAATCGTAAGATCCTGATACGGAAGTGCAACATTAAGTACCGCATCCGGTTTGTATGACTGAATCAATTCCTTCAGTTCTTCTACGTTGTCAGCATCCACTTTTGCGGTCTCAATTTTGGTCGTGGTGGTTCCTTCAATTTTCGCCTTCAGATCGTCGCATTTGGACTTGGTGCGGCTTGCGATCATAATCTCTGTAAAAACCTCACTGTTCTGACAACACTTTCTAATTGCTACGGATGCGACTCCTCCACATCCAATGATAAGTAATCTGCTCATTTTTCTTCCTCCTGTCAAATACTTTTAATTGCTTTCCTCTTCTTCGAGTAATTCTTCCACATATCGCGGCAACATAAAGGCTCCTCTGTGAAGATTGGTTGTGTAGTACCATGTCTTAAGTCCAAGTGCTTCCCATTTCTCAGTATTTAAATCATTGAGGGGATGATATTTCTTGGACGCAAATCCAAACAGCCAGTAACCGGATGGACATGTTGGAATGTGTGCCTGATATACCCTGCTTATCGGAAATGACTTATAAACTTTCCTGTGCATCTTTCTGCATTCGACCTCATCCTCATCATAAAACGGACTTCCATGCTGGTATACCATAACGCCATCCTCTTTGAGTGCTTTGTAACAGCTTCCATAGAATTCTTTTGTAAACAGTCCCTCGGTATGTCCGAGCGGATCTGTGGAATCATTGATGATCAAATCATATTCATCGCTTTTTCGTCTGAGAAACCGCAGTCCGTCGTCATAATACATCGAGATTCTTGGATCATCCAGTCCGCATGCCACTTCCGGAAAAAATTTCCGGCAGACATCTACAAACATCCTGTCCGTCTCAACCACATCAATATGTTCGATCGACGGATAATTGATAAGCTCTTTGGCAACGCCTCCGTCGCCCCCACCAATAATGAGTACATTCTTCACATTCGGATGCACCGCCATTGGCACATGCGTAACCATCTCGTCATATATAAATTCATCTGTATCAGAAAAAACAATTTCTCCATCGAGAGCCACCATTTTTCCAAACTCATAAGATTTAAACACATCTATTTTCTGATAATCACTTTGCCCTGAAAACAGCTGCTCCTCTATTCGAACATCCAGTCTCACATTGGATGTGTGATATTCGGAAAACCACATATGCATTTTTTCTGCCTCCCCCTATTTTATAAATCTGTCCCTGCAAGTACCTGCAAATATTCAACAGCCGGGTCTTCCGTTCCCTGCATGGAGCATCCTTTTTCTTTTGCATATAAAATGTACTCTGCAATCTCTTTTGTAATAAGCTCTCCTGGTGCAAGAATCGGAATTCCGGGCGGATAACACATAACAAATTCACCACTTATGTATCCTACGGATTGCTTTATTTCCACGGATTTTTTCTCAGAATAAAAGGCCTTCTGCGGCGATACCACAACCTGGGGATTTATGTATTCTCCAGACAATAAACCGGTCTTATCTTTGCTGTATAGCCTCTTGATATCTTCCAAAGCCCCAACAAGTCTTTCAATATCCTGTATTCTGTCACCAATTGAGATATATGCAAGTATATTGCATATATCACCAAATTCTATCTGTATATCGTATTCATCACGAAGCAGATCATATACTTCTATTCCTGCAAGACCTATATCAAGAGTATAAATTGATAATTTCGTCACATCATAATCGTATATACTCGTTCCATTCACCAGATCTCTTCCATATGCATAATAGCCGCCGATGGAATTTATCTCCTGTCTTGCATATTCTGACATCTGTGCCACTTTCGCAAATGATTCTTCCCCTCTGAGTGCAAGATTTCTTCTTGAAATATCAAGACTTGACAAAAGAAGATACGATGCGCTGGTAGTCTGCGTAAGATTGATGATCTGCCTTACATAGTCTGCATTGACATTCTCTCCGGTAAGAAGAATCGAACTTTGCGTCAGACTTCCTCCTGATTTGTGCATCGAAATTGCCGACATATCAGCACCAGCTGCCATCCCCGATATCGGAAGATTTCTACCAAAATACAGATGGGTACCATGTGCTTCATCTGTAAGAACCTTCATTCCCTTTGCATGCGCAGCTTTGACAATCGACCGCAAATCGGAACATATTCCATAATAAGTAGGATTATTCACAAGTACCGCTTTCGCATCCGGATGTTCATCCATCGCCTGCTGCACCTGATCTATTTCCATTCCAAGAGAAATTCCGAGTTTGGCATTCATCTGTGGGTTTACATAGACCGGAATCGCACCGCATAGCACCAGCGCATTGAGCGCACTCTTGTGTACGTTTCTTGGCAGTATGATTTTATCCCCCGCCTTACAGGTGGAAAGAATCATCGCCTGTACCGCTGATGTCGTACCTCCCACCATCAAAAAAGCATTCTTTGCACCAAATGCATCTGCTGTAAGTTCCTCTGCTTCTCTTATTACCGAAATCGGATGGCATAAATTATCCAGCGGCTTCATCGAGTTAACATCAAGTTCTACGCATTTTTCACCCAACAGTTGAACGAGTTCCGGATTGCCCCTGCCTCTTTTGTGTCCGGGTACATCAAATGGAACGACTCTCTTTTTCTTAAATACCTCAAGAGCTTCATAAATGGGTGCCCTTTGCTGTCTTTTCATATCCATTATCTGCTGTTCTCCTCAATATAAAATAAAAAAGATGATGCTTACGCATCATCTTTGAAAAATATTCTTTACATGTCTCAAGCTTAAAAGCTGCCTTTTCGTTTTATTGACCGTTTCACAAGATGATGTGCAATTAGCATTTATTATTAAGTAATCAACTTATAAAATTTGAGCTTCTAACTCAATCAATAATGTGGTCCCCCAATGCAAGATTTTATTTATTGTGAAGTATAACTTTTTTCTATATATGATTACAGTTCCACCTTCGGCAATGTTGCAAAGCTCTTCTCCAGCTCTTCGTCGGTTGGAATGTAATCGGACATCTTGCCGTCGTTATACTTCTGGTATGCAACCATATCGAAATATCCGGTACCGGTCAGACCGAATACAATGTTCTTCTCTTCGCCGGTCTCCTTACATTTGAGTGCCTCGTCGATTGCCACTTTGATTGCATGACTGCTCTCCGGTGCAGGAAGGATTCCTTCGACTCTTGCAAATGTCTCTGCTGCCTTGAAAACTTCGGTCTGCTCCACGCTTCTTGCTTTTACATAACCGTCATCATACAGCTGGGATACGATAGAACTCATGCCGTGATAGCGAAGTCCGCCGGCATGGTTTGCGGATGGAATAAATCCGCTTCCTAAGGTATACATCTTTGCGAGCGGGCAGATCTTTCCGGTATCGCAGAAGTCGTATGCATAGCGACCTCTGGTCAGACTCGGGCAGGATGCCGGCTCAACTGCGATGATCTCATAATCAGCTTCTCCACGGAGCATTTCTCCTGCGAACGGAGAAATCAATCCTCCGAGGTTCGAACCGCCGCCTGCGCACCCGATGATAGTGTCCGCTTTGATGCCGTATTTGTCAAGTGCTGCTTTTGTCTCCAATCCGATCACAGTCTGGTGAATCAGCACCTGAGACAATACGGAACCGAGTACATAGCGGTAACCTTCCTGTGTGGTAGCTGCCTCTACTGCCTCAGAAATGGCACAGCCAAGGCTTCCGGTCGTTCCCGGAAATTCTGCGTTGATTTTTCTTCCTACTTCCGTGTTCATCGATGGGGATGGTGTCACTTTTGCACCGTATGTACGCATCACTTCGCGACGGAATGGCTTCTGCTCATAAGATACTTTTACCATATATACCTGGCAGTCCAGATCAAAATAAGAGCATGCCATGGAAAGCGCGGTACCCCACTGTCCGGCACCGGTCTCTGTTGTCACACCTTTTAAGCCCTGCTTTTTTGCATAATATGCCTGTGCGATGGCAGAATTTAATTTATGGCTTCCGGATGTATTGTTTCCCTCAAATTTGTAGTAAATATGTGCCGGTGTGCCAAGCTTTTTCTCAAGGCAGTACGCACGTACCAATGGTGACGGACGATACATTCTGTAAAAATCCCGGATTTCCTGTGGAATATCAAAATAAGGCGTTGTGTCGTCCAGTTCCTGCTTTGCAAGTTCGGTACAAAAAATCGGAGCAAGCTCCTCCACGGTAACTGGCTTCATAGTGGCTGGGTTTAAAATCGGTGCCGGCTTGTTCTTCATATCTGCGCGGACATTGTACCATTGCTTCGGCATCTCGCTCTCTTCAAGATAAATCTTATAAGGTATTTCTTTACTCATTATATATTTTTCCTTTCTCTTGTTATATTAACTACGTTAACATACCCTCATGGTAAATGCAAATGGTTCCCTCATTTTCCACATCATAGCACAATTCCCTTGCCGACAACAGAAAAACGTGTCTTTTTATATTTATTGTACCAGATCCGCTGGATCCTATAGAGTCCCTGTCCACGATAGCAAGCGATACATTTTTTAAATTCTTATTCTTCATTTTCACCTGTTTTCTCTCCATTTCCCGGTTCCATCTTCCGGAACCGTTCCTCCATCCGCCGCTGCGTTTCCCGGATAGCATCCTCATGCCCGGTCAGAGCCGCAAAAGGCGAAAACTGCGCCGCCCTGTCCTCAATCGGCATCTGCGGATGATTTGCGGATGTCGGATGCTGCAAATGGATAATATCTTCATATTTGTTTGTTGTTTTGATATTATAGATGTCACTCATATTACTTATGCCTTGTGTCCACCGATCTGGCGGTTACGCTCCATGGTGGTTGCCCCATCGAGCAAATTCATGCCTTTTAACATGGCATTCTTTCCATAACGTTTTTTTACACTGAGCATCGCTTCCTGCAGCTTTCGCTCCTTTTCAAGCTTCGCATTTTCCTCTTCACGTTCTTTGGTCAAGGCATCGTAATCTGTGAACAGGTCCAGCTGTTCGAAGGATGCCGCTTCTTTTGCTTTCGTTTCTTCCTCAAGGTGGTTCGCTGTAATATTGATCCTGCGGACGAGAAGCTTCGGATTAACGATCTCATCATAAAGTTTCATGACTGCGTCTGTGATCCGCTTCGTGGAGGACGTCGGCTCCATGAGATTTGTGGTGCCATGCGCATGCTTCGGCACATTTCTTCCGTAACGGTCCGCTTTGATTTCGCCCCGATAACTGATCCCGGCATCGGAAAGATTTTCAATATCATACCCTACCGTGAGCACCATCTGATCGGTGACAAGTTTCTTATCCACCAGACCCAAAACGAGAAGATCCGTCATCTCGCGCACGATGAGCTTTGCCTTTTCGAAATCATACGGACACTGCAGAACCTGTCCACTGCCCAGACTGTTCGACTGCGGCTTATAGGCTTTGATCAGCTCCATGGTCACCGGCTCATACCCCCAGGCATGATCAATCAGAAGCTCCGCATTCACACCGAACATACGGTACAGCAGCTCCTCATTGTGAAACTCACCCGGCTTTCCGATCGAGCAGCGCGCAATATCGCCCATTGTATAAAGGCCCGCTTCCTGAAGCTTTTTTGCATATCCATGTCCTACCCGCCAGAAGTCAGTCAAAGGCCGGTGGTCCCACAAATATTTGCGGTATGTCATCTCATCGAGAAAAGCAATGCGAACACCGTTCTCATCCGGATAGGCATGCTTTGCCATAATATCCATCGCCACTTTGCACAGATACAGATTTGTACCGATACCGCCCGTCGCGGTAATTCCGGTGTCGCGATAGATTTCCATAATGATCTTTGATGCCAGCTGCTTTGCTGTCATCTGATAGGTTTTCAGATAATGTGTCACATCCATGAACACTTCATCGATGGAGTACACATGAATGTCCTCCGGTGCCACATAGCGCAGATAAACATCATAAATTCTTGTGCTGTAATCCATATAAAAAGCCATGCGCGGCGGCGCTACGATATAATCGACGCCAAGTTCCGGATGCTGATTCAGTTCTTCTATTAAATGGGATGTCCCTGTAAATTTCTGCCCCGGAGCTTTGCGTACACGCTCCCTGTTCACCTGCCGGATGCGCTGCACCACTTCGAACAATCTCGCCCGCCCCGGTATCCCGTATGCTTTCAAAGATGGGGATACTGCAAGGCAGATGGTCTTCTCCGTGCGGCTTGCATCCGCCACGACAAGGTGGGTCGTCAGGGGATCAAGTTTGCGCTCGACGCATTCTACCGAAGCATAAAATGATTTCAGATCGATTGCAATATAGATGTGCTGTTCTTCCATCTGATACCTCCCAATAAATGTGGATGTGGCAGGAATTACATGCCGCATCCACATTTATTATATCAGAAAGTACGTTCGATTTCCAACTTTTTATACAGCGAGTGCATCGTCCAACTGCGCCGTATACAACCTGTAATAATACCCTTTCTTCTGCATCAGTTCCTCATGCGTTCCGGCCTCCATAATGCCTCCATCATCGATATACATAATCTTATCGCAGTTGCGGATTGTAGACAGCCGGTGCGCAATAATAAAGGAAGTTCGTCCCTCGAGCATTGCATTCAGTCCGGTCTGCAGATCTTTTTCTGTCTGCACATCGATACTGGAAGTTGCCTCATCAAGAATCAGGATAGCCGGATCCGACAGAAGTGTTCGTGCAAAAGAGATCAGCTGCTTCTGGCCCTGGCTGAGCATGGAACCGCGCTCACGTACTTCGGTTGCATAGCTGTCCGGCATACGGCTGATGAAATCATCTGCACAGACAATCCGGCTGGCCTTTTGTATCTCTTCCTTTGTGGCATCGAGTTTTCCGTAACGGATATTGTCCTCGATAGTTCCGGAAAAAATAAAGCTGTCCTGCATCATAATTCCCATCTGCCGGCGCAGGGAATGAATGGTCACTTCGGCGATGTCCCGGTCATCGATCAATACTCTTCCGCCGTTTACGTTGTAGAAACGCGAAATCAGGTTGACGATGGTGCTTTTTCCGGCTCCCGTCGGTCCTACCAGTGCCACGCTCTCACCCGGCTGTACGGTAAAGGACACATCCTTTAAAATGGTCTTTGTCTCATCATAGGCAAACTTTACATGATCGAATGTCACTTTACCCTGGATCTTTGGCATTTCTTTTGCGTTCTCTGCGTCTTTTACGGTAACCGGTTCATCGATGGTCTCGAAAATACGCTCCAGATAAGCAATGTTATTGATAAAGTTGTTGAAGATATTTCCAAGGTTCATGATCGGCTGCCAGAAATAGGAAGCATAGCTTGAGATTGCCACGATCGTTCCGAGCGATTTGTTTCCCTGTCCGAATATGACAAGTCCAAAGAGGAAAATCGCCGCCCGCACAAATACGGAAATGGAATCGATGCCCGGCCACACGAGATTCGAGTAACGCACTGCCGTATTCCATGTACGTCTGCAGTCTTTCGATAAATCGTTAAAAATCTCTGCGTTTTCATCTTCTCTTGCAAAAATCTGTGTGATTCTCGCACCCACAATATTCTCCTGCAAATACGCATTCAAATTCGAATTCTTATTCGATACGGCCTGCCATGCTTTGCGCTGTTTATTTTTGATCCAGAACATGAACACTGCGAGCACAGGCACACCGCACAGTACCACGAGCGCCATCTGCACATCGACAAGAAACATGAAAATGACGATAAAAAGCAGATTGAAACATTCCAGCACAATATTGATCAGACCATTCGATAACATATCGGAAACGGAATTCACATAGTTTACGACACGTATCAAGATCTTGCCATGCGGACGGTCATCGTAATACTGGAACGGAAGTTTCTGCAAATGTTCAAAGAGATCCTTGCGAATGTCATAAATAATCTCCTGGCTGACATCCACCATAATTTTGCTCCGGATTGTTATAAAAAGCACACTCACTGCATAGATGCCGACCAATGCCCCAACAAGTGCGAACAAAAGCTGCATATTTTTATCCGGTACTGCGATATCCAATGCTTTCTGAGTGATCATTGGTGCCACATATCCGAATGCGCCTCCGATTCCACTCAGCACGATTGCAAGCAGCATTGGTTTGATATATTTTTTGATATAGGAAGAAGCCCGAAGCAGATGACGAATGTCAAATGGTTCCTCTAATACTTCATCCTGTTTATATGTATTCTTTGCCATATGCTCACCCCCTATTCCTCATTTGCGCTGTTTTCCACGACCGCATCATCGATTCCGGTCTGCAGACGCACCAGCTCATAATAGTAGCCCTTCTTTGCAAGAAGTTCCTCGTGGCTTCCCGCCTCGGTAATGTGTCCATCCCGCAACACCAGGATTTTGTCTGCTGCCTTTGTTGTGGAAATACGCTGTGCGATGATAACTTTGGTACAAGGAAAATCCAGATGTTTTAAGGATTCCTGAATCTGTTTTTCGGTCTCCATATCGACCGCGGAAGTCGTATCGTCCAATACCAGGATCGACGGTTTAACCGCCAAAGCGCGCGCTAACGAAATACGCTGTTTCTGTCCACCGGAAAGTCCCACGCCGCGCTCTCCGACAACGGTGTCATATCCCTCCGGCATCTTGGAAATAAAATCCGAAGCGGCCGAATATTTTGCAAATTTTTCTACTTCCTTCTGATCGATACTGCTATCTCCATACGCAATATTTCCCTCGATCGTATCGGAATATAACAGAACATCCTGTGTTGCCAGACCAATCTGTTTTCTTAAGTCCGCAAGTTTTAATGTCTCGATTGGAATATCGTCAATGAGTACTTTCCCTTTCGTCGGCTCATAAAAACGCGGAATCAGATTGATCAGAGATGTCTTTCCGCATCCGGTCTCTCCCATGATCGCAATCGTCTCATTCGGCTGCACGGTAAAGGAAATATCATGCAATACCGGCAGATCGCCGTCCTCATACTGGAACGATACATCACGGAACTCGATTTTTCCATCAAAGCGCTCCGGATGTGCAACCGCATCTTCTGCGTCCTTAATCTTCGCCTGTGAATAATAAATCTCCATGACTTTCTGCGATGCCGCGGAAAAGCGCTGGAACTCGTTCATGATGTTACCCATCTGGCGCATCGGGTTGGCGATTGCCCAGATCAGACCGGAGAATGCCACATAATCGCCCATGCTCATCTCGCCGCGGATCAAAAAGACACCGCCCACTGCAAGCATTACCACCGGCAGCAGATCTGCGATTCCTTCCACATACGGGAAAAATTTCAGCCAGACCATACCGGTCGCCTTGTTCGTATCTGCGTAATCACGGTTTGCCTGATCGAATTTTTTAATTTCGTAATCCTCTCTGGCAAAAGCCTTCACCACACGGTTTCCGGAAATATTTTCCTGCGCATATGTGTTCATCTGTGCCAGCTTTTCACGCAGTTTTGCATGCATTGGCGCTACCTTGTTTTTGAACAGGTAGATAATAAAAAATACAAGCGGTGAAATAATCAGAAGGCAAAGTGCCATCTTCCAGTTCATATAGAAAAAGTAGATAGCAACCGCACCAAAAAGCGAGAACGATTCAATCACCATACGGATGACCCACGCCACCATATGCCGGACAGCATCCAGATCACCCCGGAAGGGATGCTGAAAGTTGTCCGACAGATGAACCCCGAGCAGCGGCGTGAGTTCACCCGCCTGCTGTTCGCCTGAAAAAAGTATGGAAAAAACGCTCACGATGCACAGAATGCAGACAATGCAAGGAAAAACACGGCTTTCCCGCCGGTGTGCAAAAAGTGTGCAAAAGTGTGCAGAGCCAAAATCAGCCCCTTAAACAGGCATTGAGTTTTTATGCAAAGCCGGAAAAACGGTCGGGTTCGAGCCCAAAACGGCAGCTGCAATCTTGCCTGTTTAGACCAAGCATCAAATGTACATTCACAACTATGATTCATGGCAGGGAGCTTAGGACACAAAAGTTCATCCGATGCAGTTTTCTATGCATCCGATGAACTTTTTTCAGTAGCGTTTCCTTTTAAGCCACCTTGGTCTTTCGCAGATACCCCCATGCTGCCAATCCAACGAGCAGAACGATCTTGATCGGTGCCGATGCCAGCAGTACATCTGCCTGAAAGAAGGCATGCCCGCCTGCATAGAGAAAATCAAAGCTGATCATTTTATACAGCAATGCATTGGAAAGCCCAATGCCCCCTGCCGGAATCAGGGTGGACAGCCATTCTCCAAAGGAGCCCGGCACGACCATATAAACAATCAGCGGTGCCACCACACTGATCAGCGCCACAGACAAAGCGGTCAGGTTGTTCTTGGCCCATACGGATGCCATCAGCACAAAGGCCACCTCCGCAAAGAAGATCAGGAAGTTTGCCACCAGCATGACCCACTCCATCTGGCCAACGGTATACGGCAGCAGGCTGGTCACAGAAAACAGCCATTGCACGGAAGTTTGGGTACTTTCCCAGCCAAATAGAGCATTCGTGACCAGGATCCACACCACGCCGCAGAGCAGATACGCCGCCCCTGTGATACTAAACGCCGCCGCTAGCTTTGCCGCTGCTAGCCGCAGACCGCCGTTTTTTGTGCACAGTTGGATGTCCTGCGCCCCGGTCTGTGCATCCGATGCAAACACCGGGGCCGCAATCACCGCGCACAGCAGGGTGAGCAGCAAGCTCAACAGGGTCTGGTAATCCATTGCGTCTGGACTGACCCCAAATGAATAGGTGAACGGTTTTTGTACAGCATCGAACTTTTTCTGTGCAATGGCCTGCGCCTGCTCATAGCCGGGCTTTCCGCTTTGTTCCAGCCAGATCACCGATTCCAGCCGTTTGGGGAGCTGGCTGTAAAAGTTCTGCATATCCTCTGCGGTCAGCCCCATCACGCCCGGTGCCATGCCGGTTTTCGGGTCGGCAAAGGCTTCCTTTGCGTTGTTCACAAGAGGCTGATACCGGGCAAGTTCTTTATAAAATACCTCGACCGGGATATCGTTGATGGAGCTTGCATCATACTGCCGGTACACCCGCTGATAGGCTTCCAGTGCTTCCTGCATGACATCCGGCGTGATGGTACCGGATACCTGCTGCTCCTGCCGTTTCCGAATTGCTTTCAGACCCGTGTAACGCACTTCGTTTCCGCTGGCATCCAGTTCCGTCCAGCCGATAAAGGTCACCGGCAGATATGCCATGACCACGGCCAGCACCAGTGCAATGGCCAGCAGAATAGCTGTCATACGAGTTTTGCACACACGTTTCAATTCCAAACGATACAGGTTCATTTTGCTTCCTCCATTTCCTCCGGGAACAGCCACAGATACAGATCTTCCAGCCGGGGCTGTGCCGGGACGCTGTCCGGCAGCTGCGGTGCATCCGCCAGATACCGCAATGTTACCGTTCCGTCCGGCTCGTTGCGCAGGTTCACTACCCGCAGCCGGTATTCCCACCGGGCAAGCTGTTCCATCGGGATGTTCCCCTGCCAGACCTTGGCTTCGATCTGCTTTACCAGCCCTTCGGTGGTGTCCTGTGCAATGATTTTGCCAGCCTTCATCACGGCATTTTCAGCTGCAATGTATTCCACATCCGAAACGATATGCGTTGAAATAAGAACGATCCGTTCCTGCGCAAACTCCGACAGCAGATTGCGGAAGCGCACCCGTTCTCCGGGGTCCAGCCCTGCCGTGGGCTCATCTAGAATTAAAATTTCCGGGTCGTTGAGCAGTGCCTGTGCGATGCCTACCCGGCGCTTCATACCGCCGGAAAGCTTTATGATCTTTTTGCGGCGCACCTCAGTCAGGCTTACCCGCTCCAGCAGTGCGTCGATCTGCCGGGCAGCCTCTGTGCGCGGCAGACCCTTGAGTGCCGCCATATATTCCAGATAGTCCTGCACCGTGAATTCCGGGTAAAACCCGAATTCCTGCGGCAGATACCCCAGCTTTTCCCGGTAGGCCGCACCAAGCGTCCCAATCTCCACCCCATCGCACAAAATCCGGCCACTGCTGGGCCGCAGAATGCCCGCCAGCATCCGCATTAAGGTTGTTTTGCCTGCACCATTCGCCCCCAGCAGTCCCCACACACCCGGCGTAAGAGTGATGGACACATCATCCACCGCCGTTTTATCCCGGTATCGCTTTGTAATATTCTGGATTTTCAGTTCCATGACTTGCTCCTTTCAGCCTTCTGCAATATATTCTGACCGGGCGGCAAGCCGGATGCACTGCAACACCATACAGAGCACCAGCACGCCCGCCGCCAGTGGCAGACCTTTCGGCAGTTCCGATAATTGCACGAACCGCAGCAAACACAGCTGCCCTGCAAACAGTGGTACAGCCCCGGTCATCATCCATTCCGGGCGCACCCAGCGCAGCAGCAGAAGCAGCTCATTGTTTGCGGTCAGGAATGGCACGGTCAGCACCGCCAGCAGTTGCCCGATGCTCCATGGCACGGCTGCCCGCACATTGAGTACCAGCACTCCCAGCAGGATCGTTTCCCCCGCCAGCAGCAGCAAAAACCGCATCACCAGCGGACGACCGACTCCTGCATATGTGGCATGTTCCAGTTCAAGCATCTTATATTGACTTGCCCGGTATAAAAACGGCAGACCGAGCAGGGCTGTCAGCATGGCAAGTGTGCTCAGACCAAACAGTGCATTGCGTAATGTCCATGCCTTCTCCCACAGGGCAAGTTCCCGACCCACACTGTACAACGCCAGTGCCGCCATTGCTTCCAGCGCCCAGACCTTCCAGCCCAGCAATTTGAACTGGCAGTGCAGCAAATCACGCCAATCACTCCGTTGTTTTACGACATGTTCCGCCCGGCAGCGGCGCAGCAGCGTTTTCGGTGCGGCTGTGTCAAGCTCTGTCGCCAGTGCTCTGGACAGTTCTTTTTCAAAGGCTCGATTCATCTCCAGTCCTCCTTTTCCAATTGCATTTTCAAGGTTTTCAATGCGGCACGCAGGCGGGACTGCACTGTGCGCAGGGGCAGACCTGTGATCTGCGCGATCTCCCGCAATTTAAGCTGTTGTGCGAACCGCAGCAATACCAGTTCCCGCTGTTCCGGCTCCAGCTGGGCCGTCAGCGCTCGCAGGTTTGCTTTCTCCTCTGCCGCAGCAAAGCCGCTTTCCTGATAGGCGGGTTCGTCCGGCAAGCTCTCCAGCGATACCTCCGTCCGCTTCATCGTACGGTTCAGATCGATGCAAATGTTTTTTGCGATTTTGTACAGAAAGGGACGGAATGCCCCCTGAAATCCACCACAGGAATCCAGCCAGCGCACCGCTTTCAAAAAGGTTTCCTGTGCTGCATCCTGCGCCTGCTGCTCGTCCGCTGTATGCCAACGGCAATAGTTCAGAATTTGTGGATAGTACGCTGTAATCAGAGTGTCCAGCGCACCCGTATCTCCGCTCTGCGCTTTCCGCAGCAATAATTCTGTCTGGATACGGTTCACCCCCTTCCTGTCTATTAAAACGTTCCACATCATCAAAATGATTTCCGTTTTTTCAAAAATCTCAAATAATTGTCTTTATCCTGTTCTTATAGCTTTATCATAATAAAGAGCCTTGTGTTTTTCCTTGTCAAGAGGGCTGGCACCGTCCAGCCCTCTCTCTTTTTGCCAAAGTTTTCATTGCTTTTTCTTGCAAGCTGCCGAAAGTGACGTGTTTGCGCAGGCGGAACAAGCTCATCATGCAAACAAAGAAAAACAGAGCGTTCCCGATGGGGAACGCCCTGTCAACCTTATCGTCTGTGGATTTTTGCAGGGTGCGTCCGGGTGGATGCCCCCTGTTTTTGTTTTGTCTGAATCTGCCTGCGGACTATTCTTCTGGCGAATCATCCGCTTCAACACGCAGCATCCGGTAGCCGACCCCCACATGGGTTTGAACCAGATGCAGAGAATGTGCGCCTGATTCCAGCTTTTTGCGCAAAGATGCCATGTAGACACGCAGGGATGCAATGTCGTTTTCTTGCGAGCTTCCCCAGACTTTTTGCGTAATCGCCGTATGGGTCAGAACCTTTCCTACATTGTGCGCAAGGACACAAAGCAGCTTATATTCAATTGGGGTCAAATGCAGTTCTTCATCGTTCAGCCAGACACAGCCGGCAGCAAAATCAATTTTCAGCGGGCCATTTACAAAAACTGAGCTGCCGACCTCACCGGATGCCTGTAAATTCAGCCGCCTTTGCGTCACGCGCAGGCGAGCCAGAAGCTCATCCACTGAGAAAGGCTTCGTCAGATAATCGTCTGCGCCCTGATCCAGTGCTTCGATCTTATCGGAATCCTCACTGCGGGCACTCAAAACGATGATGGGTAGATTCGACCACTCCCGGATGCGGCGGATCACCTCAACGCCATCAATATCCGGCAGTCCGAGATCCAGCAGCATAATATCCGGGTTATGGCTGGACGCCATCATCACAGCCATCTCTCCGTTGGCCGCT
>ERZ779737.666-NODE-666-length-30947-cov-2.401593_pt1 | contig 30947 bp, 28 predicted proteins | sample MGYA00511889_ERZ779737 | MGnify/ENA primary metagenome ERZ779737 (study PRJEB29588, sample SAMEA2163575) | human gut metagenome | biome: human gut; feature: human-associated habitat; material: faeces | place: Denmark | collected 2008/2010 ... | reverse complement strand
GATAACGTTTTCATAAGGAGCTTTATTAAACAGTAAGGTGGACTCTGCCATCAGGGAATAGAACCATCCGCGTGTCTGGTCTACCGCCTCGGAAATGAACTGAGCCGGGAACTGCTGTTTGAACAAATCCTGATTTTCAAATGGATAATGGTGCTGTGCAAACGGCATTGCTCCTGAGTCGAACCAGCAGTCGATCACTTCCGGCACTCTGTGCATGGTCTTGCCACAGTCAGGGCATTTGAAGGTCACAGCGTCGATATACGGTCTGTGTAATTCCACTTTGGCATCATCCGGGTTTCCGCTTCTCTCTGCTAATTCAGCGCGGCTTCCGATGGACTCCTGATGTCCGCAGCCTTCACATTCCCATACATTTAAAGGAGTTCCCCAGTAACGGTTACGGGAGATTCCCCAGTCCTGGATGTTCTCAAGCCAGTCACCAAAACGTCCTTTACCGATGGATTCCGGGATCCAGTTTACAGTATTATTATTACGGATCAGGTCATCTTTGACTGCTGTCATCTTGATGAACCAGGATTCTCTTGCATAGTAGATCAGTGGTGTGTCACATCTCCAGCAGTGTGGATAATCATGCTCGAATTTCGGAGCATCGAAGAGCTTGCCTTCTTTGTCCAGATCTGTGAGAACCATAGGATCTGCTTTCTTTACAAAAACGCCTGCGTATGGTGTCTCTTTTGTCAGGTTACCCTGTCCGTCTACGAACTGTACGAATGGCAGTTCATAGTTACGTCCGATTCTGCTGTCGTCTTCACCGAATGCAGGTGCGATGTGAACGATACCTGTACCATCACTCATAGTAACGTAGTTATCACAGGTTACGAAATGAGCTTTCTTTTTCTGTTTTGCTGCTGCCTCTCCTGCACATGCGAAAAGCGGCTCGTATGCTTTGTATTCCAGGTCTGTTCCTTTGTAGGTTTCCAGAACTTCATATGCTTTCTCGCCTTCTTCTTTTGCAAGTTTGCCAAGGACTTTGTCAAGGAGTGCTTCTGCCATATAATAGGTATATCCGTCTGCTGCCTTTACTTTGCAGTAAGTCTCATCCGGGTTTACGCAGAGTGCAACGTTGGACGGAAGTGTCCATGGTGTTGTTGTCCATGCAAGGAAGTAAGCTTGTCCCCACTCTGTCATCTCAGGACGTGGATTCTTTATTTTGAACTGTGCCGTAACAGTAGTATCTTTTACATCCCTGTAACATCCAGGCTGATTCAACTCGTGAGAGCTGAGTCCGGTTCCGGCAGCAGGACTATAAGGCTGAATGGTATAGCCCTTATATAATAATCCTTTGTTGTAAAGCTGCTTCAGAAGCCACCACAAAGTTTCAATATACTTGTTATCATATGTTATATAAGGATTGTCGAGATCGACAAAATAGCCCATCTTTTCGGTAAGCTCGCGCCATTCTGCCGTGAATTTCATCACATTCTCACGGCACTTGTTATTATAATCGCGTACAGATATGTATTTCTTGGAATCCTTATTGTCGATATCGGCCTTTGTGATTCCAAGTTCCTTCTCCACGCCAAGTTCTACAGGAAGGCCATGGGTATCCCATCCGGCTTTACGATGAACCTGAAAGCCCTTCATCGTTTTGTATCTGTTGAACGCATCTTTGATGCTTCTTGCAAGGACATGATGGATTCCCGGGTGTCCGTTTGCCGACGGAGGACCTTCAAAGAAGACGAACTGCGGACATCCCTCACGTTCATCTATGGATTTATGAAAAATATCTTTCTTATTCCACTCTGCCAGTACCTCATTATTGGTAGCCGTCAAATTTAGCCCGTTATGTTCGGTGAATTTCTTAGTCATGTCTTCTCTTTTAATTATAAAAACAATATGGCTGCAAAGGTAAAAAAAATATATTTTACGACCAAAAAATAGAATGGAAAGATTACCATATGTAATACACCACAGACATATTACAACAGACTGTCACCTCTGTACTCATCATACTCGATATAATAATACAGAATATACATTGGAATTGAGCCCTAATCAGCCTAACTCCTTCAATATTGGCACGTAGGTAGAAAATACATTGATGTATTCCAAGTTGTTTCATAAACATTAAGCTTGTTTTATGTACAATGGAAAAAATTCAGCAATTAGTCCATATCTGTAAACTCGCATATATATAAGATGCTTAAAGATTTTTCTCTTTGCAAAAAAGACTTTTCACAAACTAAAAAAATCCGTCACGAGTCATAAAATAGACTTCATTCCTACTTAAACGATTATTTCATAATATATTAATGGTTTTCGTTAAATATTAATTTTAAATACAGTGAATTGTAAATTTATGCCCCACGATTGCAATAAATGATCTGATTACCAAATTTTATTCTGTAGTTTTTTGCATACTAAAATAGTTAACAAATTTATAAACTTGCAGACTTTGTTCATTTTCATATATAACACAGTCTTTCACATTCTATGGTTCTCATTCATAAATTGATTGTTAAACATTATATAGTTATTTGCATAATTTATTATCATTAATATTGTTACATAATATTTACTAATGTAATACTTACACATAAAACTATGACAAACATTCAAACATATTCCATAGAAGACACAATATTATATTAAATGAGACGTTATATTCAATATGAAAAAGACAATATTATTTATATACATATCGATGCTTTTTGTGGTTACTGCCAAAGCCCAATCGTTTGTTCTTCAAGGAAGGGTAACCGACGAGCAAATGAATCCTATCGAGCTTGCGTCCGTGGCGTGCCCACAACAGGGTAAAATTACTATGACATCACTAAAAGGTGAATTCAGCATGAATCTTCATTCTGCCGATTCTGTTGTCATTCGATTTTCCATGGTGGGATATAAAACAAAAACCAGGGTTTTACGCAACCCTCGTGGCAAACAGACCCTCCAGATAGTACTATATAGCAACAACGTGTTATCTGATGTGGTTGTGACCGGAACAAGACAACAGACCGGACAAACGCAAGAGATAAAGAAAGAAGATTTGAAAAACGTGCCTTCTCCTACCGGTAATGCCGTGGAGGAGTTGATACAAGGACAGGCCGGAGTGTCAACACACAGCGAATTGTCCTCACAATATAATGTACGTGGAGGTTCTTTCGACGAGAATAGTGTATATATTAATAATGTAGAAATTTACCGGCCTTTCCTGGTAAGAAGTGGTCAACAGGAAGGTCTTTCGATAATCAACCCTGACATGGTTGAGAAAATAGGTTTCTCTACCGGAGGATTTGAGGCAAAATATGGTGACAAAATGTCTTCGGCACTAGACATAACATACAGATTTCCAAAGAATTTCGAAGCTTCGGCTACAGCAAGTCTTCTTGGAGCGAGTGCGTATGTAGGTTATGGAAACAAGAAATTCTCAATAAGTAATGGAATACGATACAAAACCACACAATATCTATTGGGAACAATGGATACAAAAGGAGAATATCGTCCGAGCTTCATTGATTATCAAGCGTTCCTTAACTATATGCCCAACGACAGGTGGCGCATAAGTTTTTTGGGCAATATATCCGACAATCACTATAACTTCTATCCTGAAGACCGAGAAACGAGTTTCGGAACAATGCAGGATGTTAAGTCTTTTAGAGTTTATTTTGACGGGCAGGAAAAAGATGTATTCCGAACTTATTTCGGTTCTCTCGACATAACCCGCAACTTCGGGAAAAACACATCTCTATCACTTATAGCTTCTGCATTCTACACGAAAGAGCAGGAAACATACGACATACAGGGACAATATTGGCTTACACAAACAGAGACAAGCGAAAATCTCGGAGTCGGTACATATTTTCAGCATGCGCGGAACTATATGAAAGCAAACGTGCAGAGCTTAAAACTTCTATTGAAAACAAAAATAAAAAAACACACTATTGAAACAGCACTCACATTTAAAAACGAACATATAAAGGAATATTCCGTAGAATACGAGATGCGAGATTCAAGCAGATACAGTATTCCACACACAGGAGAAGATCTCTATATGATATATTCCATGCGTGCTCGTAACACCCTTAATGCTAATCGTATTGAGGCTTATGCTCAAGACACATACAGATTTACAAGCCCAGGAGAACACTCTTTGTTTACACTTAACTACGGAATAAGGCTAAGTCATTGGAGTTTCAATGGCGAGACTATTGTCAGCCCGAGATTGTCATTAGGTGTTATCCCAGCATTCAACCACAATGTCACGATGAGATTTGCCACCGGTATATACTATCAGGCACCATTCTATAAAGAAATAAGAGACACGACAACCATTGATGGAGTTACATACGCCACACTAAACAAAAAGGCCAAAAGCCAACGTTCCATACATTTCATTGCAGGAATGGATTATCGGTTCACCATGAGTAAACGTCCATATAAATTCACAGTAGAGGCCTACTACAAAGCTCTGAGCGACCTTGTGCCCTACAGTATAAACAACGTAAAAGTTGTATATTATGGAAACAATGAATGCAGCGGACATGCAGCCGGACTGGACATGAAACTTTATGGCGAGTTCGTTCCAGGATACGACTCGTGGATCAGCCTGTCACTCATGGATACCAACATGAAGTTGAATGGCAAAAATATTCCACTGCCTACAGACCAGAGGTACGCTGTAAGTTTGTATTTTACAGACTTCTTCCCTGGCACGGAAAGATGGAAAATGTTCCTGAAACTTGCATATGCGGATGGCCTGCCATTCTCAGCACCTCATCAAGAACTAGAACGAAACGTGTATAGAGCTCCTGCATACAAACGTGCAGACATAGGTCTGAATTATAGATTGGTAAACAACGAGGACAAACAGAAAAGAACTTTCTTCAAGAATGTATGGCTTGGATTAGAATGTCTCAATTTGTTTGGAATAAATAATGTAAATTCATATTATTGGATTACAGACGTAACAAACCAGCAATATGCCGTTCCAAATTATCTTACAGGAAGACAAATTAACTTTAGGGTATCAGTTGAATTATAAAATAAACAGCAATGATAAATAAAATCAGCAATGCACTGTCTGTACTGTTATTATCTTTCTGTACTTTAACAGCAGGCGCACAACGAAACGAAATAAAATCAGACAGAATAGCTACATTACAAGTCGTGGCCGGAGACGATTGGCTCTCACCACCGGTAATAACACTTGGCGGTGAAGACGCCATCACTATTTCATTCGATGACATGACGCATGAGTATCACAGATATGCCTATAGAATAGAACACTGTGAAGCGGATTGGACCACTTCAGCCGAATTGTTTACAAGTGATTATTGTGAAGGATTTAACGACGGAAACACTATTGAGGATGTCAAAAATTCAATAAACACCAACATACTTTATACACACTATCGATTGAAAATACCAAATGAAAGATGTAATATAAAGATGAGTGGCAATTACCGTGTGACAATTTATGACGACAACACTTCTGAGGAGGTTGCCACTGCATGCTTCATGGTTGTAGATCAGCGTGTAGGATTGCAACTGGGAGCAACTACCAATACCGATATTGACACAAATGGATCACATCAGCAGATAGAAATGAAAATAAATTACGCAGGACTTAAAGTTAATAATCCTAGACTGGAAATTAAAACAGTAGTTATGCAGAACGGCAGATGGGACAACGCCGTAATAAATGCCGAACCACAATATATTATGGCTGACGGTTTGCAATGGACACACAACAAGCAGCTGATATTCAATGGAGGAAATGAATATAGAAAATTTGAGACACTTGACGTATCTCATGCAACAATGGGACTTGAATCGGTGAAATGGGACGGAAAAGATTATCATGCATATGTATGGACGGACGAGCCGCGCAACAGTTATGTATATGATGAGGATGCGGACGGAGCGTTCTATGTAAGAAACAGTGATAACATAGAGAACGATTATATATCGGAATATGTATATGTACATTTTGCCTTAAAAACACCTCCAACAGATAATGACATATATATAAATGGTGTATGGACAAATGACCAATTCCTACCAAAATACCGTATGATATACAATCCCCAAAACGGATTATATGAAAATGTACTATTGCTGAAACAAGGCTATTATTCGTATAATTATTTAGTAAAGAACGAAGATGGATGTTTTAGTCCACTTCAAAGCGAAGGTAACTTCTGTTACACTGAAAATAAATATCAATGCCTGGTATATTACAAGGCGGCAGGAGACAGGACTGATACTCTTGTCGGATATCAGCAGATAAGAATAAACTAAAAATTTTTATTTATAGACTTATATTGTCAGTTATTCTTTATACGTTTTATAAGTTTACCATTATAAGCAAATATCATCTCGACCATAAAACTGCTTGGAGAGTTAGGGATTCCAAGAATCGCAAAATAATGAATACCCTCATCATCTGCTTTATAAAATGTCATATCGCTGAAAACAGACTGCTTTAAATATTGTGGAGCAACCTGAGATGAAAAATCATTCTTAGTTATATTACTTGAGAATATTCGTTCTGCGCCGCAAAAAAGACTAAAGTGAATTATATTATCATAGTAAATATTGTACACTTCAACACCATCATCATTAAATGTTGCTTTAGGAACCTTATATGTCGTTGGATTTACCTGTACATAACAATGATATTTTTTTTCATTATAATATACAATGGTATCTTTTTTTATTAAACGGTTCTGATTTATGGAAACAACGGATCTTTTATTGAATAATTTCAGATAACTAGAATCATTACTTTTTACAAGTCGCATGTGCTCACCATTTTGATTGATAAATTCAAACAAATGTTTTGTCCGTTTAATTATAGGATATCTCATTTTGTTTGCTCCATACAATACAAACGAATCTTTTTCTACACGGAAATAAACAGGTACACTAGTAGTATCTGGAAAATAAACGGTGTCACCTTTTATTCTAAAGGCAACATCCTCATCATCTTCATTTATCCATATACCTTGCAATTCTTTTTTTGCAATGGTATTTTCTTTTACTTCCTCAACATCAGTGCGTGTCGTGCAACTGAACACAATAAGGAAAGTACATATTATCACAATAAGAGAAAATGCATGGTATCTCATCACACAAATGTCAATCAGTAATCTTCTTAAATAGACACATTAATCAAACAAATCTGCATTTCCTAAAGATTTGCCTTTCAAGTCTTTCTCACTCGTTTTCACGTCGCACGCCTCTATAGGCCATTTGATACCAATGGCTTCATCATTCCACCTTATACTAGCCTCATGTTCCAGGGCATAAACATTATCAACTTTATATGTAAAAATGGCTTCATTACTAAGCACAAGAAAGCCATGCGCAAACCCGCGTGGTATAAATAATTGTCGCTTATTATCTTCGCTTAATTCAACCATTACATATTTTCCAAATGTACTAGACGATTTACGTATGTCCACAGCAACATCTACCACACGGCCTTTTATCACACGGACTAATTTTGCCTGTGAAAATTCGCCTTTTTGGTAATGAAGACCACGCAATACTCCATAGCTAGATTTAGACTCATTATCTTGCACAAAAGTTATTTTCCCGATATACTCTTCAAACTCATCCTTTTTCCATGCCTCAAAAAAATAACCACGGGCGTCATTAAACACTTTTGGCTCAATGATCCAAACGCCATCAATATCTGTTTTTATGTATTCCATTATAATATAATCTGAAATATATTAAGCATTGTTTAGGAACCAAAACGTCCCCTACAAACGCAAAGATAATACAATTATATTGAATACCAAAATAAAAAATATTATTTAATGAGTTTGCTGCTGGGAGTGGGCAGTTATGCAATGTCGCAGACAGTTCCTTCTATGAGTGCATTTCATGATGGAATCCACCATTGGAATCTGGAGCATAAAGAACGGAACTATAAACGCTATTCGCCTGAGCAGTATACGAAGATTGCTGATAATTTTGTTGCTTATCAGAATGAGGATGGAGGATGGCCCAAAAATATTGACTGGATGGCAGAGCTTCCTGCCGATTCTGTCTTGAATACTTTGTCGGATCATCATCGCCGTAGTACGCTTGATAACCGGAATACTTATTCTCAGATAGAATATCTGGCACAAGTTTATACGCTGACCAAAGCAACGAAGTACAAGAACGCTGTACTCGATGGGTTGGAATATCTGTTGAAAACTCAGAAAAAAAACGGAGGCTGGCGTGGATGGGATGTAGATGCCATTACCTTTAACGATGAGGTTACTACCGGAGTATTACGTTTGTTTTTGCATATCAACGAAGGTGATTTGAATTTTTCCTGGCTGGACGATACGATGCGCAAAAGAATCTATCAGGCTTTTAATAAGGGTATTGATATGATTTTGCGAGCACAATATGTACAGAATGGAGTTAAGACCGTTTGGGGGCAACAGCATGACAATAATACATTGCTTCCGACCAATGCACGTACTTTCGAACTGGCCTCTCTGACAGCTGGTGAAAGCTGCGATGTAGTTCGATTGCTGATGGAAATACCTCATCCTTCTGATGAAGTGGTTGAGTCTGTCAAAGCAGCTATGGCTTGGTTTGAGAGAGTTGCGATAACAGGTATGCGTGTAGAAAAGGTAGCTATTCCTGAAGATAAAGCTGCCAATCATGAATATCCTTACGACTTGGTTGTAGTGAAGGATAAGAAGGCTCCCCGTATCTGGTCACGTTTTTATGAGATGAGCGATAATACTCCGTTTATGTGTAACCGTGATGGCATTAAAGTATATAAGCTTTCGGATGTAAAACTGGAACGTCGTGTTGGATATGCCTGGTATACATATGCTCCAGAGAAATTATTTAAGTTGTATAAAGAATGGCTTAAAAAAGTAGAAGCAGAAAAGGCTTACACGGGTTATGAAGTACAAAATGATATGCCTCTGTTTTATGAGCAGTTGAAAAAAAGTCTGACTTATCCGATGGCATGGGGAAATGCTCCTGAAAAGGATTTCGGCAAATGGCGTGAGCAGGCACGTGAGAAACTGCTGGAGTGCATACAGCCGGCTCCCCCAGTTGCTCCTTACGATATGAAGGTTATAGCTACAGAAAAGCGCAAAGGTTATGAGGCTCAAAAAATTGTTTTCAATGTTTCAGAATATTCTCGTGTGCCGGCTTATCTGCTGGTTCCGGAAGGTAAAGGACCATTTCCTGCTGTTCTGCTTTTGCATGATCATGGTGCACATTTTACTATTGGAAAAGAAAAAATGGTACGTCCGTTTGGAGTCTCAGAAATTGTGATGAAGGATGCTGATAACTGGGCTGTAGGTTGTTACGACGGACAATATGTAGGCGATTATCTGGCAGAGAACGGATACGTTGTATTGGCTCTCGATGCTTTGTTCTGGGGAGAACGCGGTCGGAAAGAGTATGCACGTTACGATTCTCAGCAGGCTTTGTCTGCCAATTTGTTACAAATGGGAATGTCGTGGGGAGGTCTGATAGCCTGGGATGATATCCGTAGTGCGGAGTTCTTGGCTTCTTTGCCACAGGTAGATAAAGAAAAAGTGGCGACTATGGGATTTTCTATGGGAGCTCACCGTGCCTGGATGACAATGGCTGCTACTGATGCTGTGAAGGCAGGAGCTGCTGTCTGCTGGATGAATACTACGGACAGTTTGATGACTATGACAAACAATCAGAACAAAGGTGGTTCTGCTTATGCAATGCTGGTTCCTAATATCCGCCGATATATGGATTATCCTCATGTGGCATCTATTGCTTGCCCTAAGCCGATGTTGTTTACTAACGGCAAGAAAGATAAATTGTTCCCGGTAGAAGGTGTAGAGGCTGCTTACGATACTATGCGGAAAGTATGGGATAGCCAGGGAGCCGGTGAACACTTGCAGACCAAATTATACGACTTGCCTCATTTTTGCAGTAAAGAAATACAGAAGGCGATTCTGGATTTCTTCAATAAAGAATTAAATGTAAAACAATTATATTTTTCTACATATGATATGACTAAATTAATAAGCAGTGGAGTACTTAAAAAAAATATACAAAAAAAAAAGAATTTATTCAGTTTTATTCTGACTTTTCAAAAAATAAAGATGATTGTATTTATTCATGTGATAATATCATAGATGTTATAGAAGAATTCTATAAATCTAAAATTTTACCAGAACAGTTAGATTATCATAAAAAATATTTTGGAACAAAAAAAGATTCCTTCAAGATTATTGAAAAAAATGATAGAATATATGTCTCTTTCACAGTTATTTGTGGTGCATATGGAATCAAATCGGAAATAACTGATATTGATACTAATGAAATTTTGTTTAAAAGAAAAATAAACAATGCCGATGTAAAAGATTTTAGAATTATGTTTGCTTTTGCTAGAAATCAAGATACATTTGAAGTTAATAAAGGAGTTGTTCTATTTGAAGTAATTGGGCAATATGGAGTAAAAACTTTAATTACTAATAAACTTAGAGAGTTTTTATCAAATAATTTTCATGTAATTCCATTTTTTTATACAGTTTCAACAAGAGAGGCTTTTGAGAAATTGGTTGAAAAAGGAAGTTTTAAAAAAATTAACTTAATAAAAAATGAAGTTAGTCCTAATTTTTCTAATATGTTGGGTATTAATTGTGGAAAAGAAGTTAGAACTGTTGCAGTAGCATCAATTAGAGAAAAGAAAAATTTTGTTGATAAACTATTAAACTTTGCAACATCCGACAAGGAAGTTTACGAAATAGATGATGAATACGATGATATTTCGATTACAATAGATATGGGTGGAAGAACAAAAACAACAAGTATTAAAAACTTTAGTTCATTGTATATTGTTGAAGAACTTCCTAAGGATGTTTTAGATATAGATGGAGAAATGATTGTACAAAAAATCGATGATGCAATGATGCAATATGCTAATGATTATTTAGATAATATTGTGGAAGGTGATGAGATTGTTAATTAAATTATTAATTTTAATAATTGCAATTTATTTGTTTATATACTGTTTTTTAACAAAGCAAGACTACATAAATGTATCGCAAGTTATAAGAGAACAGTTACAATCTATACTTAAGAAGAAATCTGAAAGAAGAAAACGTGACATATATTCTTTTGTAAACATATATATACTTCCGCTACTATTATCATTTTTTTCTGCTTTAGAAAATATAATAAGTAACAATTTCTATGATAATATTATTGTAATTTTAGCTATACTTGTATCTGTATTTTTAACTTTAATCAGCATTTTAACATCTAAAAGTTATAAAACAAAAACAGATAAGCAAAAAATAATAGTTAACCTAACTTTTAATAATGTCTATTTTTTAACTGTAATATCTACGATATTACTAATACTTTGTTTTTTAAAGAGTAGTATTAGTAATATCGAATTAAACCTTTTCAATAATATACCTATAATATGCAAGATATTTAATCTTAGTAATTATAAAGTTTTGTTTAACACCATAGTAATATATTTAATTATACAAATAATCATACATTTATTAATTGTGTTAAAAAGGATACAACAAATATTTTTTATAACGTTTGATGATTAAATAATTAATATATTTATTTTTAACTTTATGTAAAAAATATTGTACACCTAGTATAAAATTATATTAAAGCACAAAACGATCTAACAATAGACCGCTTCATGCTTTATTTTTTTAGTTCATATTTTTCAATCAATTTAGAAAATGTCATGTTTACACTATTAATTATATCTTGCTGCTTTTCTTTTAAGTCAATTAATTTCTTGTAAATATCATTATATATTATACTTGCTGCTTTATTTTCAATTTTATTATTTTCATCTTCAAATCCTACTTCTAGTTAACAAAAAAAAACTAGCAAAAAAAATCTATTAAATAGACCTGTACTGGCGTCTTTCTTTAGTTAATTTAAGTATATCAGATTATTTTTATTTAATCAACAAATTTAAACAAATTTCTCTATACTAAAATAATATTAGTATATAGTTATTGCTTATATATAATATATGCAATAGGCATATTGTTATTAGACCTAGGCTAATAACAACACTAATAAGACTTACATAGTAAGGCTTATAGTGAACATAATAAAATATATATAATTATTTATTATTAACTATCTAATCTAATTTACTTCTTATAATTCTTTCTTCTCTACTACCATTAGTAGTTAATCTAATTAATGGTATATTATATTTAGATAATATTTTATTCTTTAATACATCTCTTTCTTTTTGTTTATTATCTTCTTTATGATATTTATATCCATCTACTTCTACCGCTAATAATGGTATTTTACTTATTTTATTATATATCAAGAAATCTATATGAGTATTATGATGAGATCAGTCTTCTCTTGCATCACTAATCTCAAATAGCATTAGCATTATAATACACAATAAAATTTTTTTATCATCATAATCGCCTAACTACAAGCCACAAAAAAATGCAGTATAGAATGCATTAAATAGATCCATACTAGCATCTTTCTTTAATTAATTTAAATATATCAAATTATTTTTATTTAAGCAACAAATTTAGGCATTTTTATTTATACCAAATAATATTAGTATATAGTTTTTATATAATAATGCTTTAGTAGATTTTTGTACTATAAAATCATCTAATTTGGTAACTTCATCTATTTTTTAAATATTCATTTAACTTTTTATCAGTACAATAAACATAGCAGCCTTTCATTCCTCTAGTCATTAATGTTTTATAGGTGTTTTTTATTATTGAATCAGTAATTCTTTTTGCTTCTTCAATACCTTCTTCTTTTGCTATTTTATTTATTCCCTTAATTGATTGATCTGTTTTTGCTCTTTTTGTGTAATCAGTAATAATATGATTATTTTCATATCTTAAATCATCACCTATTATTACTCCGATGTAATCAAACTCTAATCCTTGGCATGTATGAATACATCCAATTTCATTAACCGATTCTTTATCTATTGCCCATGTGCTCGAATTACCAAGATTCCAACTCATTCCAAAATTGTATTCTGGAATAGTGATATCATATACATCTGATTTATTTTTACCTTCACTAATCCAATTCCAACAATATCCTGCAACTAATCTTGATTTGTTGTTTACTTTATTTTTTTCTTCTATTGCTTTTCTTAATTCATTTGGATTATCAAATACTTTAAAATCATATTTATTATCTAAATCAAAATTAGCAGTTTCTCTTATCTCTAATACATTATCCAACCATGCTAAATATCCATCTGATCCATCACATCTAAATTGACTTTTTAATTCCATTTTATGTATTCCTGCATTATAGTACCTTGCATACTTTTTTATTTCATCTATAGATCCATTATCTTTTAATGTTACTCTTTGATTTTCATCTATAAAGAATATTGAAAACAAACTAGAATTAATTATTTCTTTAATTTGATTTTCCCCCAAATTTGAAAATAAACCGGATTTTTTATTTAATCTATGTGCTTCATCTACTATTAACACATCAAATGAATTAGATTCACAGTCATAAAAACTTCCCGATCCCTTAAATAAATTGTTTAATCCACTCATTTTATCTATTTTTAATTTAGCTTTAAACACTTCTCTAGGTGCACTATTTTTTGTGACATAAAAACTATTTAAACTTCTATTTAAAAATTGTTTTAATAAATTGATTGCTAAAACAGATTTCCCAGTTCCAGGTCCTCCTTCTACAATTAATACACTTTTTTCTTTATGAAGGTGTGCATTAATGCCTATTCTTAAAGCTTCCTCAAATATAATTTTTTGGTCATCAATTAATACAAATTCTTTATTTCCCTTTAAAACAGATGAAAAAGAATCTTGTAGCATTTTAGAAGGTTTAATTTTTCCATTTTCTATGATATATAATCCTTCTTTATCATCACCTTCAGTAACAAATTTTTTAATAAAATCTCTTAATTTTTCAAAATCCTTTGCTCCAAACATGGGTGCAGCATTTATATAATCTCTATATTGTTCACTATTTATTGGATCACTATCAGTAAGTTCATAATTATGCAAAAATGCACATGGATGTAATCCAACATTTCTATCATAAACTTCTTGATTATAATTATCAATTAAACTTGCATAACTCCATGCTTGATAAGATGGATGTGTTACTTCTCTTAATGCTTTGCCAGTTATAGTAGAGACCACTCCGTCTTTTCCCGGTACTGCATCGGCATGCGTCCATTGTTTTAATTCAATTATTATAATTGAATTTTTTTTGTTTTTATCATAACCAGATAAAAGAAAATCAATTCTATTAGAAGTGTGTGGAATATTAAATTCAATTGCTACTCCAGCATTATTGGGTATTTCATTATCGGCTAACACCCCTCTCATTCTTAACATTGATTCTCGCCAAGAGTTAATTTCAGATTCTCCTGTGCTTCTGTGAAACACTTCTTTAAACCTTGTTAAAATTTTATCTGTAATTAAATTTAAATCAACATCATTAATAAATCCTGATTTTACTCCTTCGTATACTAACATAACATCACCTACAATTTGTTATACTTTGTACTTACACCTTTTGCTTTTTCCACAGGATACTTTTGTGCCGATATCTCCATTTTATCTAAAATTATTTGTTTTGGGTTAACTCCTATTTGATGACATAATAAAATACAATAATTCATAACATCTGCTATTTCATATTTTAGTTCGTCTCTATCATAATTGTTATTCCATTGAAAACATTCTAACAATTCTCCTGCTTCTATAGAAATTGATTTAGCTAAATTCTCTGGCGTATTAAATTGTAACCATTCTCTTTCTTCTGCAAATTTTACTATTTTTTGTTCTAATTCTTTCATGACATCACCTCTTAATTTACATATATTTATATTATATCATATTTTTAGATACTTTTATCATTAATCAATACATTTATCCATACTAAAAAAATATAAGTATATATATTTATATTATTATCAACTATCTCATCTAATTTACTTCTTATAATATTTTCTTCTGCTATCATTATTCTTATTAATGATATATTATTCTTTAATATATATATCTTTCTTTTTGTTTATTATCTTCTTTATTCATAAAGCACGATAAAAAGCTTAACCACATTTTATTTATAGCTAAGTCTTTTTTAATAATCTTAACTTAAAATAGAATATGTAATAGGTCATAAATATTCTACTTTTTAATTTTAAGATTATATTATATTTTTTTCACCATAGCCATGGATGTTCAAAACATTCATACGCATCATCTGTAGTTACTGCTTTTTTTAATTCTTTATACGATATTTCATATGGTGCGTATGTATTGTCTTTTTCGTAAAAAAATGGTTGTTCCCAATAGTTATGATTCTGATCTTCAAATAAAAATGCTAAGGTAGAGCTCCACATTAAATGTGGTTGTTTGTTATATTCATAATAAATCCTGATTTTAATACTTTCTCCAACTCTTATTTTTTTGTCATAACAATAGTCATAACATATTAATTTGTTATCAACTAAATCATTTAATGAATTGTAATCGCATAGTATGAGTCCTTTTTTATTTGTCGAAACTATATCTAAACATTCAATATCGCTTTTTCCTATATTTTTTATAACAATATCTTTATAGCAATGATTTTCTTTATTTTTAATATTTTGTGAATAACTGATTTTATATTCTTTTTCTTTATTGTATTCAACTTTAAAAGTACCAATAAAATTTTCCATATCAATATTATTATCACTATTATTCTTATCTATTTGAAGCTCAGGTTTATTTTCAAATCGTTTTTGCTTTTCTATTCTTTCTAATTCCTTCTTTCTTCGTCTTTCATTTTTTTTATCAAAATACATAGTTGATATAAAATTTAATATCCAACCTACAATAATACCTATTATTGTAGTTAAAAAACTATTACCATCTATATAATCAAATAATGATTTCATAGTGTTACCTCCTTGATTTTGTATTATATCATTTAATACTTATTTTTTAAGCCATTTAATGAATTATTTATATTTTTTTTAAACTTTTACCCTTGTTTTGATTTATTAATCGGATCCATTTTTTCTTTAAGATTAATTGTATATTCTTTCTTTACTAATTTATTATTCTCAGTATAAATGTAGATAGTCATTTTATCACTGTCCAAATCTTTATCAATGTTGGACTTGGTAAAATCTATTATTGGTAGTGGAACACAACTTCCTGGTAAAATAATATCTTATACATCATATAATAAGCTTCTATAACCTCCTATGCTATATCTACCTTCAGCTACACCATAATAATCTGGGCTTTCTTCAAAAACAATATTATCAAATGTAATTTTAATTTTTATATTTTTTGAAACTATATTTCCATTATTGCACAGATTTATATACCAAAGATAATCCGGACATGTATTATTGCTTAACTTCAAATCTTCTTTATCTAAGATTATGTCTTCTAAATTTTCGATAGTCATTGTTCTACCATCTTTAAAAATAACTTCTATATCATCTGATTGATAATTTACTATTGAAATTACCAATGTAACAAAAACAGAAATCATAGCCCATAATACTCCACATATTGTTATATTTTCACTTCTTTTCTTTTTACTAACAAACATTATATATAATGTAATTAATATAAATATAATTGTTATTATTAGTAAAGCAATTATGCTTGTTTTCATATACTATCTTTCTCCTGACTTTATTTTGATAAAGAATAGAACATATCTTTATTTGCATTTAAAACAAAAGCTATAACTTTTATTGTGCTTTTTCTAAATCATTACCAGAATTTTCGTCATCAACGTTACCTACACATTCTTTTATTGTATTATTTGTTTCTTCAACTAAATTATTTATCAATTCTATCAATTGAACAAATGCTGCATCTTTAAATATCTCTTTATTTTCTATCTCTGTATAATCAATTTCAATATCATTATTAAATGTTAACAAAAGTATATTTAATGTATTATTTCTGAAAAAATCATATATATTCTCAACATTCTTTTGTTTAATGTCAATTATTATTGAGTTTCTATCGCTTTTTATATTTTCAAATATTGGTTTTGCCTGTTGTTCTTCGGTTATTATACAATAATTTTTATCTTCATAATAATATGCTTTAAATTTCATTTTGCTCCACCTTCTTTATTATATTTATACCATATTTCGTCGTTCTTCTTTCCATAGCCTTTTTACCTCCTTCTAGAATATCACATACTCTTTTAATAAATTTTTTATTTTCTATACATCCAGACTCATATTTAAATTCTTTTTTACCCGCCTCTTTCATAATTTCACTTGCAACTATAATATTTTCAGAATCAGCGCTTATTGCAACATTAGCGTTATGAGTTATTATTATGCTTTGAAAATTATTATACTTTATTTTTAACTGCCTTAATTCATTTGATATTTCTTTATAAATATTATCATTATCTATGTTATCTTCTGGTTGATCTAAAATTAGCAATACATTATTACCTTTAGCTAAATCTTTTTCTAATAAATCAAATATAAATTTTATAAATAATGAAGATTTTTCTCCTGCTGATTTTTTTAACATGCTTTCATCTTTAAATAATATATCATAACGTATATTACTTGATGTAAATAACTCATTTACATAATTTTCATATTTTTTAGTTAATTCAATAAATTCTTTATTATTTGAAAACTTGTTTTCTTTTTCTGTCAATGTTGCTATAACAGATTTGAATATAGTGTCCTTTCTATTAGGCTCTTTTACTATACTTGAAATTGAATCCTTGTAATCTTTACTAGAATTAAATTTCCAAATTATTTTATAATTTTCATCTATTTCTTCTTGTTTTTCCGAAATAACATCGTTGTATATTTTCTCGGTAAATATATTATCAAAATGTTTGCATTCATCGCTAAAAGTAACCAAATCGTTGTTAAAATTTTCTATATCTTTTAATAATACGTCTTTAATGGACTTGGAACTATTATTAACAAAATTATCATCATATTCTTTTAATATATCTTGAATTCTCTTTTCATAATTAATGTCATTCAATTTACTTAATATATTGATTTTTACATTAATTATCATTGTTAAATCAGTTATTTTTTTGATATCATTTTCATCAAAAATATTGATACCATTAATTGATAATTCGGTGATCGTTTCCAAATTAAAATCAGTTGTTTCTAATTTTTCTATTGTTTCGCAAAAATTTATTTTTCCAAATGCTGTGGAAAATGAATAATAATCTTGACTATCAAATGCTCTGCCATAATTTAAATTATTTTTACCATCAATTTTAAATATTTTATTTTTTAATTCTATAAATTTATTATTCAATTGTTCAGTATTAAAATTGAACTTTCTTTCGGTTACAAAATCATGTTGCATATTAAGTTGATAAAATAATTGTTTTGCATCATCTATTGAAAAATAATTTTTATAATAGTATTTTTCTTGTTGAACAAACTCATATACTTTATAATTTGCTATTGTATTTTTTAATTCACTTAAAGAGTTGTATTTTTCATTCTTAAATTCAATTTTAAAGTTTTTATCTGACTCATAAAATTCATTGTATTTTTCACTATCTTTTAAACTTTCATTACCTTTTTTTATTTTTTCTAACAGCAACGATTTTCCACTACCAAATTTACCAATAATAGTATTTTGATATGGCGATAGATCACAAGAAATATTATTTACAATAATTTTGTTCAAATACTTTTCGGGATAATTTATTTTTCTCATGTTATTTATACTTGTTAAACTTATTCGCATTCTAGCTTCTTGAAATGCGGTTTTTACTGAATTAAATGGTTCATTCAGGTTTCCAAGAATATAGCATCCTATATTATTTTTATTTCCTTCTTTGTCCACTGGATATTTATCAATATTATGATTATCTGAAAAAACTGCAAATGGAAAATTATCAAATCCTTCCCTTAAATAAATATTCAATGACTTTTGTATATTATTTATGTTGTTACTATCTTCATATGCATTAAAGCACAAATAATTTAAATTTTCTATAGCAATATCTTGTGGTAGTCCTTTACTTTTATTATTAAAATGTGGTATCAATATAATATCTTCAATTTTATTTTGTGAAAACACATCAAATATTTTTGTGACATTAGGAAAATTATTTTTTTGATTTCTCTCTTCGTAACTAACATTATTAAACAAATTATTAACTGCCTCTTCTATAATATCTATATTTTTGTCTCCAAAAAAACACAAACAGTGGAATACATCAGAATATATTCTTTCATCAAGTACATCTAATTCAACGCCAATTATATAATTAATTTTATTATTATATTTTTCTTTTTGAATTTCTGTTTCTATATTTTTATACAGTTCCACATTAATACAATTATGATCAGTTATTGAAAAAACACTTATATTATTGTCTTCTTTTGTTAAAATCTCGATTAGCTTTTCTGCATTATATTCTTTTCCATCATAGTCATTATTCTTTACTAGACTACTTTTTTTAGAATGAATATGTAAATCAATTTTATTCCATTCTGAAAAATTTTTCATATTTATTTACTACCTCCTACTTCTAGTTAATACAAAAAGACGCAGCACAAAATCTATTAAATAGACCTGTACTAGCGTCTTTCTTTAACTAAATTAAGTATATCAAATTATTTTTATTTATTCAATATATTTTGACAAATTTCTTATTCATCATCATCTTCTGAATAATAGTCATCATCTTCTAGTTCTTCCTCTTCAAAGTTAAATGAATCATACTTCTTTTCTTTTACTAATTCTTTTTGCCAATCTTCTAAATCATTATTATCTTTTTTATTATCATCTTCTGTATCAGTAAATGCTTTTATTAAGTTCCATATCAGACACATAATCTCACCGCCTGGAATTATTATATCATAGTTTTTTGTTATATATGACTATATGCTTATTTTTCTACTCTTATTTAGATATCTATTTGACAAATCTACTGATATTTTGGTATTTATCAGTAATTTTGTCAAAATAAATATAACTACTAAAATAATACTAGTATATACCTACTGCTTATATATAATAGGTATCTTGGACATAATAGAAATAATATATAGGTATATTAAAACTAAGACTTGATATCTTAGTTTGTTATTTAGTTAATGTTAATGTTTTTATTTTAAAATCTTTGGTATCATAACCCCATGGATTAGATACAAATCTAGTATTATTTATTATTATATCTTCTTCTTTATGATCATGTCCATATATCCATACTGGTGATTTATATTCTTTAACTTCTGTATAGTAACAAGAATTACTACCTCTACTATTACTTTTATTTCTAAATGGTGGTACATGAGTTATTATTAAATCTATATTATTTGGTAAGTTATTATACCAAGATATGCTATCGTTATGTAGTTTTTGTATTTTATCTTTCTTAGATAATTCTGATAAGATAAATCTTGAATCATTATGCATAGGATAGTTATATAGTTTATCTACTAATGTTACTGGTTTATACCAAAGAGTATCTCCCGCTAATAAGAAGGTATTATAGGTATATAGTCCTTTAGTATTATTTGTTTTATCTAGTATGATTATATCTTTATTATCTTTAAATATTTCATTTAATCTATATACTTTATTCATACTATTATAGTTATATTCTTTTGCTATAGGATCAGTATAGATATATTTTATTACTGGTATATAGTATTCATGATTACCTAGGACAAATATTACTTTTTTATAGTATTTTGAACATGAATATAATAGTTCACTCACTCTATTTATATCTTCATCGATATCTCCCGCTACTACAAGGATATCTCCTTTTACTTGCATACTTATTTTATCTTGAACTAATTTATCTATTTTGGTTATGCTTTCTTTTTTGCTTATATAGTGAGTTAAGTGTAAATCGGATACGTAGTCAATGTTTAATTCCATGGTATTTTTCCTTTCTAGATGCTTATATTATATAGAAAGATGCAAATTATGTCAAATAAAAAACCATTGACACTTTTATATGTCAACAGTTTATGTGGATAAGTTATTTATTATTACATTTACTTATAAACTCTTCTTCATGTTCTTTTAGATAGTTATAACTTTCTTTAATAGCGGTCTCTATACTATTATTTTTATATATACTTGTTATTTTGTCTAATAAATTTATATTATCTATTTCTACATTATAAAAGATATCATAGCATTTAAACTTATGTTTATATATTTTTTGTATGTTAGTACTATTTAGTATTGGGTCTATAACTATTTCACTTAAATACCATAACAAGCTTGGACTATCAAAATCCTCATACTTCCAATTTGGATATATTTCTTTACATTTCTCAAAGAAAAGGAAATGACATAATTCATGCATACAGGTATCTATTAAATCTTCTTTATTTTTCTTATGAATATCAAAGGCTTTTTCTTTAATGTATCTAGGACATACTGGTATTAGTCCTATTCCTACTGATATTTCTTTATATTCTTTTGGCCACTTTATATTAAAGTAATTACTTATTTCTAACATATATTTATCATTGTATTCATTCCAGATAGTAGTATATTCTTCTCTCAAGTTATTATTTTCTTTTATAAAGTTATTATATCTATCTTGAATTATGTCTTTGATATTATCTTTAGTAAGTCTTTTTAATTCTGGATATAGGAATAATGTTCCTTCTTTTACTGATAATATATTATCAGTATCTTTAAGTGTCCATGATAGTATGTTAGATGTTTCTTCAAGAGTTAAATATTTAAATTTTAATTTTGGTATGTTATTCATATTTCCTCCTATTTAATTATATCATATTTTGTTTATTTTCTCACGATAATCATCATAATTGCCAATATATTTAGTGATGTTTTTATTTTTTATTTCTATTATACTAGTAGCTATTTTATTTATAAAATATCTATCATGAGATACAAATAATATAGTACCAGTAAATTCTTGTAGTGACTCTTCAAGCATTTCTCTTGTATCAATATCAATGTGATTAGTGGGTTCATCTAGAATTAAGAAGTTATATGAATTTTGGATTAGACAGAATATTTTTAATCTTACTTTTTCTCCTCCTGATAAGTATTTTATTTTTTTATGAATGTTTTCTCCTGCAAAGAGATATTTAAATAATGCACTTCTTAAATATTGTTCTGGTCCAATGTAATATTTTTTAGCTTCTTCTAGTACTGATAAATTAATATCTTCAAACCCTATCTCTTGAGGAATATAACCTATCTTGATATTACTTCATAGTTTTATACTATTATTTCCTTTTAATATTTCTTTGATTAGAGTTGATTTACCAACTCCATTATCTCCGACTAGACAGAGTCTATCTTGATATTTAATACTTAAGTTAAGGTTATTAAATATTTCTTTAGTACCATAAGATAAATATAGATTATTTATTGTTAGGACATCCTTTCCTGATCTACTATCCATATCAAAAGTTATATTTAATTTTTTCTTGTCTTCTGGTTTATCTAACTTTTCTAGTTTTTCTAATCTTTTTTCGATACTAGCGGCTCTTCTAAAAAATATTTCTCCACCACTTGGTCCACAAAGCCTACCATATTCTTTTAATCTTTTGATACTATTTTCCATAGCGGTTATTTGTTTTTGTTGGTCTTTATAGTTTTTTAATTCTAGTAATAATCTATTTTCACTTTCTTTAATATAGTAACTGTAATTGCCATGATATACTTCTATTCCTCTTTTGGTTAATAAATATACTTTGTTTATGACATTATCCATGAAATAGCGGTCATGTGATACTAGTATTATTGTACCTTTATAGTTCTTTAATGTTTTTTCTAACCAAATCATTTTATTTATATCTAAATGGTTAGTGGGTTCATCTAATAATAAGACATCTGGTTCTTGTAATAATAATCTTATTAGAGATATGATGGTTTTTTCTCCTCCAGATAGGGTATTGAAATTTCTATTTAATATTTCTTCAGTTATATTAAATACTGGTAGTATTTTTTGAATCTTTGTTTCGTATTCATATCCTCCTAGTGAGATAAACTTCTCTTGCAGATTCATATACTTTGTTATTACTTTATAATCTTCAGTTAAAAGTTTATCTTCATATCTTTCTAATTTTTCTTTTAGTTCTATTATTTCTTTGAAGGCACTATTTATATAGTCTTTTACTATTATATCTTTTTCTTCAGGTATTTGACTTAAATAGCCTATACTTATATTATTTCTTATTGAAAGGGAACCGGAATCTATACTTTCTTGGCCTGCAATTATTTTTAGTATAGTACTCTTTCCACTTCCATTTGTTCCAATTAAACCTACTTTTTCTCCTTTTTGTACTGTTATATCTATATTATTTAATACTAAGTCAAAACCAAATGACTTACATACTTTACTTATATTTATATCTATCATAATATTCCTCCCATCAAAAAAAGTTATATGAATATATTGCATCCATATAACTTCTATTTATATATATAGATGCAGGCACGACAAAAACTCACACCCACATCTCATTTTTTTTACTTTTATTTTTGATGAGATAAAGGTGTGATATTTATAGTAAACATGATTACATTACCTACATATTTATACATAAATATCCCTCCACTTATAATATATTATAGTTTTTTACTTTTGTCAATTGTTTTTACACTGCAAGCCATTTGTCTTGCTAGTGTTATTTGGAGCCTAGTGGGTCTCCAAATAAGTATAATTAATACTTATTATATATAAGTATGAAATATATACTTAAAGTAGTTTATTATTGGTATTTTTTTTGTTATTTTGAGTATAATAATAGTGCAATATACTTGACTTTTTATGATAGTTATAGTATCATTGTATTACCGGAGAGAAATCTCGTCAGGTCGATAGCTCAATGTCGATTTTATTAAATTAAGTGTATGTTAAGTACACCGCTTGAGTTGGGGAGAGACTACTAGATAGTCTCTTTTCTTTTTAGTTATCGACAAATATTGTTGATAACTATTTTAAATCTATATCAAAAGAATAGTCATAGCTTATTTTTTCACATTTATTAGTATCTATAAAGGCTTTTTCTTTATGGGAATAATCTACTATTTCTTTAGCATTATAGTTTTTAAAATATTTCTTTATCTTATCTAATACTTCTAATTCTTCTTTGGTAAATAAATCTTTATTAAACTTTTTCTTTGATGTTATTTCATAATATTCTTTAGATGGAGTTATTACTGGTTTATAGTCTATTATATCCTCTTGATCTCCATATGATAATATTGTTTCAAAACTATCTGGTACTGGACCAAAAGGTAATTTACAATATTCTAGTCCGGTTATTGATTTACAATTTTCTTTGTAAAATAAGAAGTCAGCATAAAACATTTCTTTTAATAATTTTGTTTTTAGTATTGTTTTGTCTGATAGATAAATAATCATATTATATACTTTTTCTTTATTAAGTTTAGTATAACCATTATACTCTGTTGGATTATATTCCTTATTTAATAGTAGTTGCTTTTCATTATTTGCTAAAAATTCAGATATCTTATTATTAATTTTATTATATTCTTTATCGGTAAATTGTATTTTGTTGGCTTCAACTAGATTTGCTATTATTTCTGGATTAGCTATTAAAATTTTTATTAATATTAAATAACTATCATTTGGTATAGATACTCCTTTTTCATAACTTATTAATGTCTTTTTAGCACATCCTATTACTTTAGAAAATAATTCTTGTGATAAATTATATTTTTTTCTTAAGGCTATTATTTCTTCTTTAGTTACACCATATAATTTATTATATATTTCTATACCTTTTTCAGAGGCAATATTATCTAGCTTTTCATCATATACTAAATTATTACATTTTGAGCAGAATCTTCTATCTGAATTAAATTTTATTTCTTTTCCTTTTATTTGGTAGATATGTTCATGATTCTTAATATAAGTATCTGTACTACCACAATTATCACATCTCATAGTATCCTCCTATTTATAATCTAAATGAAATGATAAGCATACTGTCATTTCTTTATTATTATATTCTTCTATCTTTAACTTAATATATACTCTATTTCCATTAATTTCTTTTTTAAACACCAGTGAACTATCGCTTTTTAAATAAAAAGGCTTATAATCTTGAACATAGTTATATGAAAATAATGTTAATATTTCTTGCCATGCTAAACTTTCAGTTATTCCAATTTCTAACAATTCTTCAAGATAATCTCTATCTTTTCTATTAGCAAATCTTTTATTTCCTTTAGTTATTAACTTTTTCATTTTTGTTAGTAGTTTGAGCTGCTCTCCAGTCATATGATTCCCCCTTATGTTTATTTTTTTATTACATAATATATCTTTCCCTTTCTGTTTTAATGGTAACATATGTAACCTATTTTTGTCAATATGTATTTTATACTTTTACATATTTTTTTATCACTACCTGTGATATAAGAAAAACTATAGACATAATCTATAGTTTGTACAAATACTTTTATTTCAGAGATATTTGGCCAAGTAAATATTTTTGAAAGACCTTGGGCTTTCAAAAACCTCGAACAATGTAATGTGAGAGGAATATATTACCTTCTACTTTTTCCTTTAGAAGATAATAGTTCTTCTCTTAAACATCTATAATATTCAATACAATTAACATATCTATTTTCTTTTTCATTAAATATCCATATAGCGGTTAAATCCTCTAGTGGAATGGCTCCCATTTGACCATCTTGTACTTTGGTATAAGGTGCTTCTAGTACTGGTCTTTTATCATAGTAAAATAGTTTATCTCCACCTCTAGTCCAAAATAATTCATTATTATGACCACCTTTTACTTTATCTTTACTTCTTGCATATCCACTAGTTATAATATCTTCTACTTGATCCATACCGGTTACTCTATATACAAAATTATCATTTGTCTTCATAGCAATAGGACTATCTTTCCCAAAAGCTAATTCTCGGACAAATACTCTATTTCTAGTAGTTTCTATTCTATCGTCTTCCATATTTACTCCTTTTCTATAGTAGTTCTACCACTTATTCTATTATCACTATCTTTAATCCAAAGATAATATTTTTTATATGTAAAGTAATTACTCTCTACTTTGTTATTTTCTATTTTATTCCAGCATAATGAATCTATACTGGGAACACTCTTAGTTGTTTTTAGACAGTATTCAGTTGAATCTCCTATTGTTGTTATTATAAGTTTATTATTTTCTTTAGTAATACTTTCTATTTTAGCTATCATATTTTCATTAGGTTTAGCATAATACTGATTATTATCACTATCTGGCAAGATATTTTTTGCTGCAATGAAACTAAATACTGATAAGACAAGAATACCACCAAGTACTATGAATGTACTATTATTATTTTTCATTTTTAACCTCCCTGTAATCTTTAAATAATTTTGTATATATTGGTTTTACTAACTCTCCTAATACAAACATTATAAAACATATTCCGATAGTTATCAAGATATAATTTATTTTTATATTTGGTACTATAAAGTATTTACTTATTGGGGTTACTAATACTATGATTTGAACTAATAGTATTAAGAATACTCCTAATGTTAGTTTTTTATTTGAAAAGATGTCTTTATTTAGTACTGACTTCTTAATATTACGACAAGAGAACGAGAATAGTAATTCATGAGTTACTAAGTAGATAAATAATAATGAACCTGCGGTATTTACATCTGCTTCTTTTGCAAAATAGATAAATATTATTAACATTACTATTGATTTTATGATTGCTCCGATTACTATTTTAGCTGTTAATAATGGTGTAAAGAAACTTTCATTGTATTTATTAGCAAGAGTATTTTCCATTTGGTCTTCTGTTTTCTTTTCGAAAGCTAACATAATAGCAGGTATACTATCAGTTACTAGGTTTATCCATAGTAGTTGTAATGTTGTAAACATTTCCATATTTAGTACCATAGATATGAATACTAGAAGTACTTCTACTATATTGCCGGCAAGTAAGTATAGTATTATTTTCTTGATATTAGAGGTTATTCTTCTTCCCTCTTCAACACCATCTACTATTGTTGAAAAACTATCATCTACAAGAATACAATCTGCTACTTTTTTTACTACTTCAGTTCCGGTTATTCCCATACCTATTCCAATATCAGCTTTTTGAATAGCAGGTGCATCGTTTACGCCATCTCCAGTCATAGCTACAACATAACCATTACTTTGTAGTGCGTCTACTATTCTTAATTTAGTACTAGGTGATATTCTAGCATAAACATTATATTTCTTAACAGCTTCTTTTAATTCATCGTCTGTTAACTTATCTATTTCTTTTCCTGTTGTGGCTCCTTCATCGGTATCGATAATACCAACACTTTTAGCTATTGCACGAGCAGTATTTATACTATCTCCAGTTATCATAACTATTTTTATTCCAGAATTTTTACAAGTATTAATAGCATTTGGTACTGATATTCTTGGTGGATCCATCATTCCTATTAATCCTATAAATATCATATTATGTTCTGGATCACTTGTGTTTTCTGTTTTATAGGCTAGTGCTAAGATACGAAGGGATTTTTCTGATTCTTCTTCTTCTATTTTAAATATTTTTTCTTTATATTCAGTAGTTATATTATATAATTTATTATCTTCTAGATAATAGGAACAGTTTTGTAATACTGAGTCTAAACTTCCTTTAGTAAATGAATATTCTTTACCTTCGATGGTATTGATAGTACTCATCATTTTTCTATCTGAGTCAAATGGATACTCTTTTACTCTTGGAATATTTATTAATATATTTTTTTCTTCAAGGTATTTATAGATGGCTACTTCGGTTTCATCTCCTAGATATTTGTCATTATTCTTAGTTACATTCTGACAACTTGATAAACAATAATTATATAGATTTATGTTTTCGATATTATCTTTTTCGGTATATAATTTATTATTTACATAGATACTTTTTACTTGCATTTTATTTTCAGTAATAGTTCCTGTTTTATCAGAACAGATTATGTCAGTAGAACCTAGTGTTTCAACAGAAGCCATCTTTCTTATGATTACATTTCTTTTAGCCATTTCGGACATTCCTAGAGATAATATTATGGTTATTACTGATGACATTCCTTCAGGGATAGCTGCGACCGCTAATGAGATGGATAACATTAGGATATCAAAGAAATCATTCTTTTTAAGTAGACCTACGACCATCATAACTATTATTATTGCTATTATTATATAGGTTAATACTTTACTTATTTGGTTTACTTTCTTTTGAAGGGGAGTTAGTTCATTCTTATTATTCATAAGGCTTGCTCCTATTTTGCCTAGTTCTGTATTCATAGCGGTACTACATACTACTACAAAGGCATGTCCATTTGTTACATTACAGCCAGCATAAACCATATTTTTTCTTTCGTATAATTCTTTTTCTTCGGTTATATCTATATTATCTTTCTTGATACTTTTTGATTCCCCGGTTAGGGTTGATTCATTTACTTCTAAGGCCTCTGATGATATTATCCTAGCATCAGCGGATACATAGTCACCAGCTTCTAGTTCTATTATATCTCCTGGTACAATCTTTCTTACATCTATTGTTTCTTTCTTACCATCTCTTATGACATTATTATTTGTTATAAACATTTTGTTTAGTTCTTCTATTGCTTTATCGGCTTTCTTTTCTTCAATAAAACTTAGAGTAGCATTTATTACTACAATTATTAAGATTATTACTGAGTCAGCATATGATTCTTTTTGAATATAAGATATTACTGCAGAAAATACTGAAGCAAAGATAAGTAATATTATCATGAGGTCATTAAACTGATTTAAAAAAATTATGAAATTTGATTTTTTCTTTCGTTCTGCTAATTTGTTTTCACCATACTCCTCTAATCTCTTACTTGCTTCTTCTTCAGTTAATCCGCTTATACTTGTATTTAATTCTTTATATAGTTTTTCTACTTTTTTATTATAATAATTATTTTCTTTCATCTTTTTACTCCTTTATATTAGATATGATAGAATAAACATTACTATCATTATTATTAAGATTATTATCAATAGTATTTTGGTTATATTTATTAGTGTATTTTGATATGGTTTTAATACTCTTATTCCACAATTACGACAATACTTATCACTATCTCTTACTACTTTTTTACAATTTATGCACTCTTTCATTATTGTAACCTCTCTTTTAGGATATTTATTATTTCTAATGAACTGGTACTTGACGAATCTCTATGTAAGTAATAGTCATGAACGGCTTCAGCGATTACTTCGTCATAATTTACACTTTCTTTTATTTTTTGGCTAGCATATCCTGATATATTTTTGGTAAAGTCTTCAAGTGAAATATTGGTATTATACTTTTTGTTATAACTCTCTATGGCTTCTCCGACTAGTTCTTTTGAGTATGTTCCTTCTTTTAAGATATTTAGAATTTTTTGATAATTATTTATATTATCTTTGGTTACTAGTGTTATGTTATCTATATTATTTTGTTTTAATAGTGTTACCAAGGTTATGTAATGTCCTAGTTCATGGGCTATTAGTGATTCATAACTAGCATTATTTGGATACCAGTTTTCTTTTAATCCTTTACTTAGGATATCTTTATTTAAGAAATAATAACTATTTAATAAGATTTCGGTTTTATTTACTTTGTTATATTCTTTTATATCTAAGTTATTATTTATAAAAGTATTAGTAGGATTGAAATAGGCTATATAGTCTTCATTACTTGGAGCATTAGTTATTGTTATGTTGGTTAGATAGCCTTTTATATTAGGAAATAATTGATAGGTTACAGTTATAACTTCTTTTATTTTACTTGATACATCTTCATCAACATCACATAAACTTACACTAGGAATGTTATAGTTTTCACTTACTTCTTTTTCGATTATGGATACATTTATGTTTCTTTTACATTTCCAAGATTGTTTTGTGATATCTTGTTTTATTAGATTTATGGCTTCGGCTTTAGTACTTAAGGTTACTTTTGTATATTTATTATTAGTGTTAATAATGGATACTTTATAACCATATTTTAAGCTAGATATTTCTTTTTGTAATTCTATATATGGTCTAAACATATCTTTACCGCTTATTAGAGTCATTGCAATAAAACTTATTATGATAATAGAAGTTAAGGTAAATAATAAACCAATATTATTTTCTTTATATCTTAATTTATTGTCTTTTAAAGATAAATAGCCATGAGGAGTTAGTTCTCCGCAGGTGGGACAGAAGTTATCATCTGCTTCTAGTTCTTCATTACATTTTATACATTTCATAGTTCCTCCTTTGCTACTTTATTTAATTATATCACATTTTGTCGTATTTGTTTGTAAAAAAATGATATTTTCATTTTTAATGGGAAAATTATATTAGGTGTTAGATATGAATTTTCAAAAACTAATAGAATTAAGAGAAGACTCTAGTCTTAAACAAAAAGATATTGCTAATGTTCTAAATATTACCCAGCAGACTTATTCGCTATGGGAAAATGGTACAAAAATTATTCCTTTGAAGCATTTAAACTCTTTATGTAATTATTATGATGTTAGTATGGATTATGTACTTGGACTTTCTAATGTTAGACAATATGATATTGTTAATAAGGTTATTGATAAAAAAATTATTGGAATAAAATTAAAAGAATTTAGAAAAGAAAAGAATATTACACAAGAAGAACTTGCTAATATTCTTAATACTACCCATTCAACAATTAGTGCTTATGAAAGTGGTAAAACGACTATCCTTACGGCTTTTGCTTATGAAATATGTAAAAGATATAATATTTCTATGGATTATTTATGTGGAAAAACAAAATAAAAAACGCTTGTACTTCATCTTGTACTTGCGTTTTTTTAAATATTTTCAAAGTAATCCCAGTCTTTACTACTATCTTTATACTCTTTATATTTCTTATTTAAATTAACTCTAAATTCATTATCTTCCTTAATTACTAAACCACCAATTAAATTCTTACCATTCCTATTTTCTTCATCAATATACTCTCTAAGAGCTTTT